>Ga0233426_10002083_pt1 | contig 17209 bp, 15 predicted proteins | sample SI_118_April2016_6_FD_179875 | JGI IMG/M metagenome (GOLD analysis project Ga0233426, IMG submission 179875) | Seawater microbial communities from Saanich Inlet, British Columbia, Canada - SI_118_April2016_10_MG | ecosystem: Environmental > Aquatic > Marine > Inlet | place: Canada: British...
TGATATGGGAGTGAAAGTGAGTTTTATGAAAAGCAGTGATAACTCCCCTAATGAGCCTCTTGATAGCTCAAAAGAAGAAACTGATATAGCCGCACTTTAATCCCAATACTCACAGAATTTAGGAAACAATGATGAAAAACGATCATAACATCACGTTAAAAAATATTAATAAAAGTTACCAAAAAGGCACTAACACCGTAGTAGTTCACGACAACTTTAATTTGACGATTGAATCTGGAGAGTTCGTTGCCTTAATGGGGCCATCGGGACTAGGGAAGAGTACCCTATTACATTTAATGGGTGGTCTTGATCAACCAACTCAAGGTGAGGTGATTATTGGAACACAGCGCATTGATGACTTAAAACAGGCACGGTTAACACAATGGCGCGCTGAAAATATTGGTTTCGTTTTTCAGTCACACCATTTATTACCGGTATTAAGTGCACAAGGCAATGTTGAATTACCGTTAGCCTTGACTCCATTAAATAAAAAGCAACGCCAAGCGCATGCAAGTTATGCCCTAGAGTTAGTCGGTATGAGTGAACGCGCCAATCACTACCCAAAAGAGTTGTCGGGTGGCCAAGAGCAAAGAGTTGCTATTGCGAGGGCAATTGTTAGCGACCCTCATATATTATTATGCGACGAGCCAACAGGAAACTTAGACCGAAAAACTGCAGATGAAATTCTTGCTTTGCTTACTCAGCTTAATCGCGACTTTGGGAAAACCATTGTGATGGTAACGCATGATAAAAAGGCGGCAGACTATGCCAGCAGAGTGATTAACTTGGAATCTTATATATTTGAACCAAAGAATATTGAGTTGGGTGAACGTTTATGAATATGTTGATATTAGTCTGGCGTAATAGCTTTCGTAAAAAAGTACGCTTTTGGCTAACCTGTATATCAGTCATGGTGGCCTTTTTCTTATTTACGACATTGTCAGGTGTAAACCATGCGCTTACTTCAAGTGTGAGTAATAGTAATCAATATCGGTTAATGACAAGTCATAAAATATCGTTGACACAATCACTGCCCATTAATTACAAACAAAAAATAGCGGCTTTGCCGGGCGTAAAAAAAGTGAGTTATGCTTCTTGGTTTGGTGGTTTTTATCAAAATGAGAAGAACCAATTACCGGTAACAGCGGTTGACCATGAAACTTATTTCGACTTGTTCGATGAATATCAAATCCCAACAGAACAGTTAATGCAGTGGAAAAACACACGAACAGGTATTGTTATTGGTCAATCACTTGCTGATAAATATGGCTGGAAAATTGGCGATAAAGTGCCATTGAGTTCTTCTATATGGATGAATAAAAGCGGTTCATTCAATTGGTCATTTACTGTTTCGGCTATTTACCAAACGGCTGAGCATTCAGGCACTAATAATAAAGTATTTTTTCAGCATGCCTATTTTGACAAAGGTCGTGCCTATGCTCGAAATTCAATGAGCTGGTTATCCACTGAAATTACAGACAAAGCTAGTGTTGATGATGTCATTGTTGCTGTAGATAAACTATTTATACATACAAATAGTCCAACACGTACGACAACTGAACAGGTCTTTATCAAAGAGCGGGCGCAGCAGTTTGTAGATATGGCTATGGTGATTAACCTTGTTGTTATCGCCGTGTTTTTTACTTTACTACTTATTGTTTGCAATACCATGATTCAAACCATTCGTGAGCGAAATAATGAGAGTGCAATGATGAAAGCGTTAGGTTTCTCATCGCTTAGTTTAATTCAAGGAGTTTACCTTGAGTCGTTATTACTACTTGGCTTAGGAGCCTTTGCTGGCAGCCTACTTGCCTATTTGTTAATTGCCGTGGTCGGTCAAAACTTTAATGACTTTCTTCCTGGTATATCGATTGCGCCAAACCACTATTTAACGGTCTTCGCCTTAGTCAATATTGCCGCTGCGTTCTGCAGTGCATTCCCAGCAGTAGCGATCAAACGACTTGTTATTAGCGAAACCTTAGGAGGACAAGCATGAATAATTCATTAAAGACCGGCCATTCATTGTTAACGAATATGAAACAGGCTAAAGCGTTAACGGTTATTAATTTTAAAAGTTTCCCACAGCGTCTTGTTGCTTCAATGGTCAGCATATTAAGTATTGCGTGTGTTGCGGCTGTTATTTTAAGTGTATTAGCGATGACTGAAGGGATGATGAAAACGCTGCAACGTACAGGGTTAGATAATACGGTACTGGTGATGCGTGCGGGAGCAACATCAGAATTACAGAGTGTCATGTTTCCTGTAGAAGTAAATATATTGGCGAATCATCAAAAAATGATTAAAAATAATGAAGGAATAGCGCAAGTTTCAGCAGAGATGTTTGTGAATGCTGAAGTCGCGTTTATTGCTAATGTAGGTGAAACAAAACAAGAAAAGACAACGGCAAGTTTAGCATTGCGAGGAATAAGTGATGCGACTCAAAAATTTCGGCCTAACTTCCGTTTAGTTGAAGGAAATATGTTTGCAACGGGTGTACGTCAACTCATTATTGGCCAAGCGATAGCACGAAAAATGCCAGCGCTTACTGTTGGAAAGATTATTACTTTAGGCGGTGCACAATGGAAAATTAGCGGTATATTTTCAGATGGAAACAGTGTCTTTGAGTCTGAATTGTGGGCAGATATTGGCATGGTACAAAGTGATTACCGCCGTGGTAATACTATTCAATCTATACGTTTAGCGTTAAAAAACATCAATGACTTGCCTACTTTAGAACGAGAGTGGCAGGAAGACCCTCGACTGAATATTCGCGTGCAAACTGAAAAACAATTTTTTGCGGATCAAGCCAGCAGCTTAACGCGTCTTATTCGTTGGTTAGGTTTTCCAATTGCAATTGTTATGGCGTTAGGCGCAATGGTTGCTGCACTTAATACAATGTATGCAGCAATAGCGAGTCGTTCTAAGGAAATAGCAACGCATAAAGCGATAGGTTTTAGTCCATTCGCTATTTCTACCTCGATTCTATGTGAGGCGCTGTTAATTGCTTTTGTTGGTGGGGTATTCGGTATTTTACCTTTATATCTTGCTTTCGATGGCTGGACTGCTGCAACACAAAACGCCAGTAACTTAAGTCAAATGATGTTCAATTTTGATATTACGCTTTTGTTGATTATCAAAACCATGTCGTTGGCGTTATTTATTGGTTTATTAGGGGGATTATTACCTGCAATAAAAGCAATGCGTTTGCCTGTTACTGAAGCTTTACGTGACTAGTTATACATCTACTTTACATACCATGTCTACTATCCCAAAAGTCATCATTTTTCTAAAGTCATGACTTTTGGCACCTTTGATTTATGCCTATAAACGTTATTATTTTGCCAAGTAAACAGTCAATAATTTATAGACAAAATAAGGTAAATCACATGTTAAATAAGATAGCTCCATTGCTTCAGTTTTTACCACTTTCGTTATTTTCAATGATTGGCTTTTGGCAACCAGAAACATCAAATCAAACTTGGTTAATGGCTTTTCAAGTAGCTGCTTTGGTTGGTGTTTTTCAATTATTATTGATCATTAAACTTAAAATAATCATGAGTCGATTAATTCTATCGGCCAATCTTTATTTAATTTTAGGTGGATTAGCGTCATTTTTTCAACAGTGGTGGTACCTAGATTTTTATAACATTTTGCAGGAAACGGCTATTTTTATCGTGATGATATTTGTCGGTATTATTACGATGATGTGGTCAAAAAATAGTTTTGTGGGTATCGATAAAACATTAGCTAAAGAAGTGGCGGAGCGGGGCAGTATAAATGAGAAATCATTTTATTTATTTATAGCTGTTTTAATATCCCTTGTTTTCTCTTTGATTTTTAAAGGTGATATCAACTTTTCAACGGTTGCTCCGATTGTTTTTCTCGCACTATTTCAACGCTTTTTAGTTCATCAACATTATCAACAAAAATCTTACAGCACCATCTAAAAAACTGATGTGCCATAAGTCATGGTTCAGAGCATTGAAAGTTATGACTTCTGGCACATGTTTAAGAAACACTTCAGTTTTAAACTTACTATGAATTAACGATAAGCATGAATTAACAAACAACCCTATTTTAAACATTTTTAACTTACATACATAAAGGAATCATTATGATTTTCAAAAAATTAATATCTTTTTCAGCAACTAGTTTAGTCCTTGCCGCGGTAAGTTCATTGTCTATGATTATATTATTGAGCCAACATGCTGTTGCCGGAAGCTTAACGGTGAACGTGAGTGACGTGGAAAAAGGTAAAGGCCACCTTATGATCGCTTTATATAAGTCTGAAGAAGATTATAAAAGTGGTAAGGCAAGCTTTCACACAAAAGTTGAAGCGTTAAATGGGCAGGAAATTGCAGTTTTTGAAAATTTACCTGATGGCGAATATGCGATAAAAATGTATCAAGACGAGAACGATAATAACAAAATGGACTTCAATATGATGGGGATCCCTAAAGAGGGTTATGGCTTTAGTAATAATGTTGGTATGTTTGGAGCTCCAGAATATACAGAAGCAAAGTTTTCTGTGAAAGAAAGTACAGCAATTGAGATTGATTTATTTTAAAATCAATTGATTATGATTTATTGTTAAGTAAGCATGCTAAAAATTTAGCGTGCTAATTTTTTATTTAGGTATTCATTTATGTTGACCTCATCACTTCATAAAGATTTACAAAAAGACTGGTTATTGCATTTTTCAGGTTTTCTTACTTGGTCAGTTATTTGTTATTTGTCTTTAATTAACCTTAACTTTGGTAGTGAATTTTTTTTAAAATTATCAGCTTTTATTGTTTTTTATCTTTCATTCGGATGTATCGTTTTTTCTGAGAAAAATCCTGAATCAATACTAAAAAAAGTCTTGCTGGCCTTAGAAATTGTCACTGTTTTATTGCTGATTTCATATGACAGATATAATGTTGCTGCAATTTTATTAGTACTTATTGCTACACAGTTGCCTTCAATGTTCACACGAAAACAAGCATTATTGCTTATGTTTTTGGTTTCTTTTGCTCATTTCTGTATTGCTTATGACGGTAGTTTTATATCTTCTTTTTTTCAGGTTATTATTTATTTCATGTTACAAGTTTTTGGTTTTTCTGCCATCGAAACTGTTCGACGTGAAGAGAAAGCAAAGAAAGAATTAGCGGCTATTAATCAAGAGCTCTTAGCAACACGATTTATGCTAAAAACGTCATCAAAAAAACAAGAACGATTACGAATATCTCGTGATTTGCATGATGTTATTGGTCATCAACTCACGGCTTTATCTTTGAATTTGGAAGTTGCCAAGCATAAAGTTTCACAAGAATTTAAACCTTTATTAGAAGAAAATTTGCAACTTGCCAAAACACTGTTAACAGACGTTAGACAAGTGGTAAAAGAAATGCGAGATCAAGAACAATTTAATCTGGTTTCGTCGCTGGAAAACCTCATTAATCAGTTACCGAATTGCCAGTTAAAGGTGATTTCATCTCCGGATATAAATTCTCTGCAACTAAAGCAACAGTTAATGTTTTGTTTGCAAGAAGGAGTCAGTAATGCACTTCGCCACGGTAAAGCTAACTTATTTACCTTTACGAGTGAAAGAACAGGCAACAATTTAATGATTGAATTATCAGATAATGGCTCAGCTAATAAAGCAAGTTCGAATTCAAGTTTTGGTAGTGGCTTAGCCGGTATGAAAGAGCGGTTAATCGATTTTACTGGCGAAGTAGAACTTATAACGAATGAAAATGGCTGTACCTTAAAAATACACGTAGAGGATTGTTATGATTAATGTTGCTTTGGTTGATGACCAACAGTTAGTTCGGCAAGGCATAGCAGGTTTGCTGTCATTAAGTGATGATATTAGTATTCTTTGGCAAGCAGAGAATGGTGAGCATGCTCAACAAATGTTAGCTAGCGAGACTATGCCAGATGTGCTGCTACTCGATATTAGAATGCCAAAAGTCAATGGCATTGAATTAGTCAAAGTATTGAGAAGCCAAGGGAGTACTTTACCTATCTTAATGCTAACAACCTTCGATGACAGTGAACTATTCATGCAAAGTCTGCAAGCAGGTGCAAATGGTTTTTTACTCAAAGATGTTTCGTTAGACAAATTGGTAAATGCTGTGAAAACTTTAGCAGATGGTGGTTTTGTTGCAGAACCCGTCGTAATGAAACAACTCAATAAAGGCTTGGCTGATGTACCAGTTATTGAGGATTTAACAGAAAAAGAACGTCAAATTCTAAAATTACTTGCAGGCGGCTTTTCGAATAAAGAAATCGCAAATAGTATTTTTCTTGCGGAAGGAACCGTGAAAAATCACGTTTCAAATATATTGTCGAAACTTAATACCCGTGATAGAACGAGAGCGGTATTAATAGCATTGAATCAAGGTCTTATATGAGATATTAAACGCTAATCTTCTTGTCTATGAAACGCTTCTGTATCTTCAATATAATCTTGATAATCGTCTTCATCAATATCAAGTAAAGTAAAAACCATATCTTGTATATAAGGCCAATCAGCACTGTCACGAAAGTGCTTATGGTTATGGACGATGTTTTCGGCTAATTTTAAAATCGCATAATAGAATTTTTGAACGCGTGATCCCTTTAGATTGAGAAATTCGCGGTCATGATGAGAGAGTATTAATTGGCAAATATCCTTAGGTAATCGCCAAGATGATGCAACGTAATAACCTATTGTTGCATGGCTAACACCATAAGCTTCACCTTCAATAATCGGAAGGGTTTTACTTGGAGTGTTATAAGCTAACTCATAGGTATCATTATAATCTTTATATTTCATTGCCATGACGGGAATGCCGCAGTCATGGAATAAGCCGAGAGAGAAAAGTTTGTCTTTCGATACGGCTTGTTTTAATGAATTACCAATATGCACACAGGTATTTGCAATGTGTGTTGCGTTGTCCCAAAAGTCTTCTAAAGCGATACTACAATCTTTTTGTTCAAAACTACTTTTGATTAAAGTATTGGTTACTAATGAATTTATACCATTTAAACCAATATAGCGTACAGATTTATGAATGTCTGATATGGAACGCGCTAAACCATAAAGCGGTGAATTGATGGTTTTCAAAATAGTAGAAGCAACGGCTACGTCTTGAGAAATAGTGTTGGCTAAAATATTGAGATCAGGCTCATCTTCGGCCATTATTTTTTGTAATTTTAGCAGTAAGGTTGGCTGCGCTGGAACTGAAAATCCACGACGTATGTCAGCAAGTACTTTTTCATCAACTTCTATCATAAGAATCTATAATTTTATTAAATAAGGTAGTATTAAAACAAGTGTTTATATTTAGCTACTATCGCTGAAATTTATTATATTTACAACTGAATGGCTAAGAATTTTATTGCTTTGTTATACGGCTAGTATTTGATGGTTATCATTTGTTTAATATTTGAAAGTGTCTAATAGTAGCACTACCGTCATTAAAATATTATATATCATCATCATGCGCTTGATTCTTTCAACGGCTCCACTGTGTAAATTTCGCAATGCGTTAAGTAAGACAATTAAACCGCTGGGTTTAGTCTTTCTCGTTTTTGCTTCTATCGTAAGTAGCACTCATCTGGATAATTCGCCGTCGTGGCAACATACAGTTCTACCAAACTCTCCGTCTTTGCGAGGAAGTGCCATGATTGATGACTCGCTATGGGTTAGTGGAATTAATAACACTGTTTTTGTTAGCCAAGATGCAGGTAAAACTTGGCTGGATAAATCTGTAGATATTCCACTGAAAACAGGCTTTCGTGATATAGCGTTGTTCGATAGTAAAACTGCAATTGTCATGGGCGTTGGTAGTGGAGAGCAATCAGTACTTTATAAAACAATTGATGGCGGAGATCGCTGGAAGTTACTTTATCAAAATAAGGATAAAGAAGGTTTTTTTGATTCTATCGCTTTTTGGGATCGTAATAACGGCTTGTTGATGGGGGATCCTGTAGGTGGCTTTTACGTGATCAAAAAAACCAGTGATGGTGGAAAAACTTGGCGTCGAATTAACATCAATAAAATACCTAAAATTACAGAAAAAGAAGCTGCTTTTGCTGCAAGTGGTAATACACTTATTGTTGGCGAGCAAGGTAAAGCTTGGTTAACAACAGGTGGGTTTTCAGCCTCTGTTTATAGTAGTGAAGATTTTGGTGAATCATGGAAACGACATGCCGTTCCGTTATTTTCCGACACACAAACTGCAGGTGGTTACGGTTTAGCACTGAATCATCAACAGCAAGTATTTGTTGTGGGTGGAGATTACGAACAACGGCCAGTAAGTTATCCTAATATCTCTACCTTTACGAATAATCAATGGAAATCAGTAAGTGCCGGACAGCATGGTTTGCGTTCCGCGATGAGTTGCCAAGGTGATATTTGTATAACGACTGGGAAAACAAGCAGTGATATTTCATATAATGCAGGGAAATCTTGGCAGGTATTAGAAAACCCTCAAGGGGGAAAAGATGATAAAGGTTTTTATACCTTGGCCAGTAGCAAAATGATGTTCTTGGCTGCAGGTTCAGAGGGAAAAATTGGCATTTATTCGTTCAGAAAAAAATAGTTCGAAGAGTATTTTTGATAAACCTGGATTTCAATATTGTTTTTAGGGCTCAACTTTATCTGACTATAATTAGAAGGTCAGATAAAGCTTTGGCTTTTTGAATCAACTTTTAGTGATTTTACCTGTGGAGTCACGAACAATCAGTTGTGGTGTGTAATAATTAACACTGTTGTTAGCACTTTGTTTACGCGATTTTGCAATTAATAAACTTGCCGCATCTTCCGCAATTTTTTGGTTCGGCTGATTCGCTGTTGTTAAGCGAGGCCATGTTTGACGAGAGAAAGGTGAGTTTTCGAAACCCGCAATAGAAAGTTGCTCAGGAATTGAAATTCCCATTAAACGAGCTGCAAATAATGAACCCGCCGCAATTTCATCGTTACATGAAAAAATAGCGGTAGGGCGAACATCTTCGGACATTAATTGTTTTGCACCATGCACACCTGATTCGAAAGAATATTCACCATCAATAATTAATCTTTCATCAATAGAAATACCATTGTCAGTTAAGGCTTGCTTATAACCTCGTAAACGCTCAACCGTTGACATATGTGCGGCTTCACCACCGATGAAACCAATATGTTTATGCCCTAAGTCAATCAAATGTTGAGTGATACTCACCGAAGCCGCATGATCGTTTACCATAACGCACGGTGCTAATTCGTCAGGAGCAACATCTCCTGACATTATACGAACGACATCAACATCTAAGTCTATAATTTTTTGTACGAATTCAGGCATTTCTGAAAAAGGGGGCGTAAGCACTAAACCCGCTACACGTGACTTTCTCACCATGTCACCGATTTCCTCAAGTACATGGTCAGACTTTGCTTGGCAAGGGTGAATAAGAAGTTCAAACCCTTGTTGTTTACAAGCGGCTAAAATGCCATTTTGCATATCAATCACGTAATATGCATTGGGATTATCATAAATAAAAGCAATACTGTAAGCTTTTGTACCCGCTAAATTACGCGCAGCTAAGTTCGGCTGGTAATGTAATTCGTTGACCGCCTCAATGACTTTATCACGTGTTAGCTGTCGTACGGAGGTCTCATTATTCATTACTCTTGAAACGGTTTTTATTGATACGCCCGCCAATTTAGCAACATCGTTAATAGTAGCTTTCATCTATTGTTACAGCCTTCCTTTTTATTTTTGTTGGATTACCCGACAATAATGCCATAGGGTATTGCTTCTTTAGCGCCTCGGCAACTACTTATTTATAAATAGCAGCACCTTTGTGCTAATCTAGATGATTAAATATTAACAGAATGAAATTGACAGCGCTGTCATTTTCAAATATGGTAACTCATCAAAGAGTTAAATTAATGCACTATAGGAATACTTATGTCAAGTCGACAAGCACTAAATAGTTGGAAAAAGCTGACACAACTCGCCCAACAGAAAAAATCTCAACACATGAATGATCTGTTTGCACAAGACAGTGACCGCTTTGACAAGTTTTCTATAGAACTCCCTAAGTTATTGTTAGATTACTCTAAAAACCTTATTGATACCGAAACGATGGATACGCTTTTTGACCTTGCAAGGGAAAGCAAAGTGCTCGAATGGCGCGAGAAAATGTTTATTGGTGCAAAAATTAATAAAACGGAAGACCGAGCTGTTCTTCATACTGCTTTACGTCGCAAAAGTACCGAGCCTTTAATCGTTGATGGTGAGAATATCACCGTTGGTGTGAAAGCACAGCTAGAAAAGATGGAAGAATTTGTTAATCGGGTACGTGAAGGTAAGTGGTTAGGTTACTCAGGTAAACGTATTACTGATATTGTTAATATTGGTGTGGGTGGTTCCAATCTTGGTCCACAAATGGTGACCGAAGCACTAAAACATTACAGTGACCATAGTGTTAATGTGCATTATGTTTCTAATGTAGATGGCGCGCAAATTGTAGAGACACTTCGCCCACTAGAACCTGGGAAAGTGTTATTTATTGTTTCAAGTAAAACCTTTACCACTGCAGAAACCATGACTAATGCTAGAACAGCCATCAATTGGCTAACTGCGTCGTCGTTTGATGAAAATGCAGTAGGTAAGCATTTTGTTGCCGTAACGGCCAATAAAGAAAATGCGATGAGTTTTGGTATTAAAGAAGAAAATGTCTTTGGTATGTGGGATTGGGTAGGTGGTCGCTTTTCGTTATGGTCCGCTATTGGTCTAGCCATAGCGCTAGATTTAGGTTTTGACAAATTTATAGAGTTGCTTGATGGCGCTAACGAAATGGATGAGCACTTTCAAAATGCTCCTTTAGAAAAAAACATGCCGGCCATAATGGCATTGCTTAGTGTATGGAATACCACTTTCCTTGGTGCAAGGTCACAAGCCATACTACCTTATGATCAAACTTTACATATGCTCTCTGCATATTTACAGCAAGCTGAAATGGAAAGTAATGGTAAATCTGTATCATGGAACGGTGATGAAGTTGACTATGCTACAGTTCCATCGATATGGGGTGAGTTAGGTATTAATGGGCAACATGCCTTTTATCAATATCTTCATCAAAGTAATAACGTTGTTCCTGCTGATTTTATCGGCTCTGTTGCCAGTGTAACGCCTGTAAAAGGCCATCATGAAACATTGATGTCTAACTTTTTTGCACAGACACAAGCGTTAATGACGGGTGTTAATGAGGAGCAAGTGCGTGCTGATTTAAAAGCGAAAGGACGGACAGCTGATTATATTGATCAAGTTGCTCCTCATAAAGTACATAAAGGAAATCGCCCAACCAATACCATTCTATTAAAGCGAATAGATCCCAAAACGTTAGGAAATTTAATCGCACTATATGAACACAAAATATTTGTTCAAGGAATAATTTTGCAGATTTGTTCGTTTGATCAGTGGGGGGTTGAACTAGGGAAGGGCTTAGCTGAAAATATCCATAAAGAACTCGAAAGTGGCGAAATATCAGCAAATCACGATTGTTCTACATTAAACTTAATGAATTACTATAACGCGTCTAAATAGTTCGTTTTTTTGAATTGATATTTATAAAGCGCTAATGCAATGTTAGCGCTTTTATTTTTAGCCCCGTGTAAAATCTTCAATGATCATAAAATATCTTAAAAGATCCTCATCATTTTTGTCGTCTACTAATATTGTATACATCTTAACCATTCATAAAAATATTCATTTATTCATCAAAAACTAATTTTTATGTATAAAGCTGCAAAAAAGTTGAATGGTTTTCAGTTTAATATGCAAAAAACGTCTTTTATTCAAGGAAAAAATAAAAATAAAACTCTTTTGTTTACAGTTTGTTGTAATAAAGATCCTTATTAAATTGTAATCAACTGTAGCCAGATGGTCATTTATTGTGTAATGTTTTGCTTAGTTCATGACAACGCTGTCATAAAGAAAAAAGACAGCGCTGTCTTAAATGAGGTTATTAAAAAATAACTAATTATATTTATAAAAACGTGTGTAAGGGAAAGTCGATGTCAACTAAAACATTTAAAAAAGGTATGTTAGCGAGTTCAATCGCTTTAGTGCTAGCTGGTGGTGCTACACCATTCGCAATGGCTGCTGAAGAAAATAAAGCTAGCGATAAAGAAGTAGAACGTATTCAAGTTACTGGTATTCGCGGTTCTTTGAAAGAAAATATCAATGCCAAGCGATTCGCAGATAGCGTTGTAGATGTTATAACAGCAGAAGATATCGGCAAATTTCCAGACAAAAACGTTGCTGAATCATTATCACGTATTACGGGTGTTGCCGTTAGTCGTGAGTTTGGTGAAGGTGAAAAAATCTCAATCCGTGGTGCTGGTCCAAAATATAACCGTACATTATTGAACGGTCAAACAGTAGGTTCTGCCGATTGGTTCATTCTTGATGAAGCTAACCGAAGCTTTAACTACACGATGTTGCCATCTGTCATTGTGAGTGGATTAGAAGTTCACAAATCAGCCACAGCGTCAATGGATGAAGGCTCAATAGGTGGTACTGTTGTTTTAAATACACGACGTCCACTAGATATGGATGCAAACAGTGTAAGCATTTCATTAGAAGCACAATATTCGGACCAATCTGAAGAAACTGACCCATTAGCAGCTGCTATGTATTCTTGGAAAAATGAAGACGAAAACTTCGGCTTTATGGTTTCAGCAGTACAACAAAATCGTTCAGTTGAACGTCAAGGTTTTGAAGTTTTAGGCTGGCAAACATCACCAGATGATGATTATATCGTTCCTGGTAACTTAGGCGCTCCACGCTTCCTTCAAGATCGTGAACGTTCAACTGTTTTTGCTACATTACAGTATGCTCCAAGTGATGAATTGTTAGTTACGTTCAATGCTCTTCAATCAGAGATGGATGTAAATAACCAAAACGCTAACTTACTTAACTTCCCTGCAAGAAATAGAGCTACAGCGATTGCTAATGCTACTAAAGTAAAAGATGGTGCTATTTTAGCGACATCAGATCCTGTAGGCCAAGCGTCTTACAACATGATTAACCGTATTTCAAAAACTGAAACAGAGCAATACCATTTAGATGTTGACTATGAAGCAGATAATTTCACACTTAATTTTGAAGTAGGTACTACAAAAGGTGAAGGCGGAACTTTACGTGAAACATCTTGGGAATACAGTGCAGTAGATGCGGGTTACGATTATGACCTAACAGGTAAGCCAACAGTAAACTTTGGTGTTGACCCTTCTGATGGTTCAGAATTCGCTGCCGGTTGGATTTGGGGTGGTGCTAAACCTGCTGAAGATAAAGAAACATGGGCACAGCTAGACCTCGAACTTCCAGTTGATCTTGGCGCATTCACAGAAATTAAAGTTGGTGTTAAATCAAGAAGTGCGGAACGTTCACAAGGTCGTCACGTATTTAGTTGGCATGCATCACAAGCTGTTGATCCAAATGCAGATTGGAATGGCACAATGTGGACTATTTTTGCTGATTGTCCAACAATGGCTGATTGTGGTTTAGATGCATTAGGTAGTGTAAATGTTGACACCGCAGCTGGTGGTAACATTGGTAATCAAGTCGCACAAAATCGTTCTGTAATGGAAGAATTAGCTTTTGGTGACAATGCTAGATATGCTGTTCATGATGGTTTAGGTGAAATCTGGAATGTAGAAGAAGATATTCTTTCATTATATGTTCAAGGTGACTTTTCTGGTGATGGTTTCCGCGGTAATGTAGGTGTTCGTTATGTGTCTACTGATCAAACATCTTCAGGCTATGAATATTCAAATGATTCATCAGGTCTAAAAACCATTAATGGTGCGTGGTTGAACCCAAGCTCTTTAGAGTGGGTTAGTCAAGAGAATGATTATTCAGAAGTATTACCTAGCTTTAACATTGCTATTGACCTAGCTGATGATCAAATCTTACGCTTTGGTGCTGCACGTGTTATGTCTCGTCAAAACTGGCAGGATATTTCAGGTAATGAATCTATGGGGGCATTATCAACGACAGCTCAAAATACCGGTACTCGTGGTAACCCTCAATTAAGACCAACTATTGCAAACCAGTTGGATATCTCTTATGAATATTACTATGCAGATGCCTCATTATTTTCTGCAGCCTACTTTATGAAAGATCTTGATACATTACGTACCAGCACTATCGATACACAACCTAGATTCTACGAAAGAGAAAATCAATTTGTAGACGTTGATTTTACCCAACCAGGTAATGGTGAAGGTGGAATGTTAAGTGGTTTTGAATTAAGTCTTCAACATGACTTTGGTGGCTATGGAGCAAGTGTTAACTATACTTATACAGATGCTGACGCAGACCAAGAACGTGACGAAGCTAATCTTGGTTCTGGTTTAATTGAAGGTACCTCTGAGAATTCATTGAACCTTACTGCATACTTTGAGAATGATACTTTTGGTGCTCGCATCATGTATAACTATCGTAGCGAATGGTACAAAGGCATTAACTTCTCAGGTATTGAAGTGTATAACGATGACTTTGGTCAGTGGGATGCAAGTGCAAACTGGAACTTCAGTGAAACAGTTACATTTACGTTAGAAGCTGTGAACCTTAGTGATGAAGAGATTTTTGAATATAATGTTGATAAAGCACGTTTAGTATCACTTTATTCAAACGGTCGTCGCTTTGTTGCCGGTGTACGTATTAACTTCTAATTATTGAGTTAACATATACACGACAAGGAAAGTCGAGCTTAGGCTCGGCTTTTTTTTTCTTGTCAACATCTCATAAATATTCCATATTAACTTTTTAATTTGATTCTGAGAGTTACATGAATTCACTGATAAAAAATATTGCGATTGTAGGTGGCGGTACCGCGGGTTGGCTAACGGCGTGTATACTTGCGAAACAATTAAATAATGTGAATGATGTAACAACAACTATCACACTTATCGAATCTCCAGATATACCTCCTGTAGGTGTTGGTGAGGGTACTGTCCCCACTATGCGTCAAACATTAAGAATGATAGGCGTAAATGAAACAGAATTTATTAAAGAATGTGATGTTACGTTTAAGCAATCCATTAAGTTTGTAGATTGGTTACATACACCACAAGCAGGACATCATCATAGTTACCACCATCTATTCAATTATCCTCATACTCCCGGTTTTGATCTCACGCCTTATTGGTTATTAAATAAAGGGAATGACAACTATGCCAGCCATGTTAATTTTCAAGAAACAATTTGTGATTTACATTTAAGCCCTAAACGCATGACGGATAAAGAATTTTCCGGCACATTAGAATATGCATATCATTTAGATGCAGGTAAGTTCTCAAAGTTTTTAGCTAAGCATGGCTGTCAAAACCTCGGCATTAATCATCGAATGCTCACGGTAGCAGATGTAGTTTTATGCCCAGATGGCAGCATCGAAAAACTACATGCAACAGATGGCCAAATAGTCTCAGCAGACTTTTTTGTTGATTGTTCAGGCTTTTCTAGCCGACTTATGGGGCAAGCGTTAAAAGTTGGCTTTGTCAGTAAGGCTCACCAGTTACTTGTTGATAATGCGATTGCGATGCAAGTTCCTTATGCTGATGAAGAGAAAGAAATCCCACCTTATACACTATCAACAGCTCATGAAGCTGGTTGGTCATGGGACATAGGGTTATCCAAAAGAAGAGGTGTTGGTTATGTTTACTCTTCAAATCACACCTCTCATGAAAGAGCAGAAGAAATTTTAAGGCGTTATGTTGGTGATGAATCTATTGATATATCAGCCAGACGTATACCGATGGAAGTCGGATATAGAGAAAAGTTTTGGCATAAAAACTGTGTAGCTATTGGCCTTTCTGCTGGTTTTGTCGAACCATTAGAAGCAACAGCCTTACTTATTATCGAAGCAACAGCTAAATTATTAGCGGAAAAGCTCCCTACAACTACCCATGGAATGGTCTATGCTGAAAAGTCATTTAACGATATTAGTCGAACAGCATGGGATAAAGTTATCGACTTTATTAAATTACATTATTTTTTAAGTAAACGAAAAGACAACGATTTTTGGTTAGACAATGTTGACCCATCAACAGCATCAGACAGTTTGTTAGAAAAGCTGGATTATTGGCGATTTAACTTACCGACTCAGTCAGACTTTTCAAGTAACTATGAAGTATTTCAATTAGAGAATTATCAGTATGTACTTTATGGTATGGATTTTATGACCGATCTAAGCCAAATAAGTGAACGCTATCCAAATATTGAACAAGCGAAAAAAGAAGTTAAAAGAATTCAACAGCATGCATTGCAAGCGCAGAAAAGCTTACAGTCGCATCGAGATATAATCAATAAAATTAAGCAATACGGTATAAGCAAAATATAACGTATTTTTTGTGCCACAGGCACAACAGAACTTTAAGAGGACTTAACGATGACAACAATAAATATGATTCCATTAGATTCCGTTAAACATAAAAACTTACGTATTAATGTTGACCGTAATTATTCGCATGTTAGTAATCAAAATATGACGCCTTTACTCGCTTCTGAGTTTATCCCTGCATCAACAAATTTCCCTATTGTATTTGTTAAACAACAAGAAACAGGAAAATTTAAAAGTGTTGGTTTGTTAGGATTAGATGCAGGAGAAAATCTAGTTTTTGCTAATAATAAAGTGCACAGTAATTATATTCCCGTAAATATTAGACGTTATCCTTTTGCTGCAGGTGGAAAAGTAGCAGATGAAAGTGAAATGATCTTATGTATTGATGAGAACAGTGCGCTTTTGAATGAAAAAGAAGGTGTACAAGTTTTTGATGAAGATGGCAAACCTTCAGGGGCAACTGAGCAAGTTACAAAGCTGCTTACCGATATATTGGCGAAAGATGCAGCAACAGAAATTTTTATTGCCTTCTTAGTTGAAAATGACTTATTACAACCAGCAGAAGTCACACTTAAGCTCGGTGAGGAAGGAGATAAACAGCTTAACGGGCTTTATAAGATAGATGAAGAGGCATTAAATGAGCTTTCTGATGATTTAGTCTTAACACTTTATAAACGTAAATATTTTGCTGCTATCTACGCCCACTTAGCGTCATTGGGGCAATTTAATCGGTTATTACAGCTAAAGTCTAATTTTACCCCTGAGTAAGAGTGTAGTTATGTATAAAAGAGCCCTAAAAGGAATTACTTGTTGGCATAATGTAACACCAGAGTTATTTAAAGAGGAAATTTTC
>Ga0233426_10002085_pt1 | contig 17206 bp, 27 predicted proteins | sample SI_118_April2016_6_FD_179875 | JGI IMG/M metagenome (GOLD analysis project Ga0233426, IMG submission 179875) | Seawater microbial communities from Saanich Inlet, British Columbia, Canada - SI_118_April2016_10_MG | ecosystem: Environmental > Aquatic > Marine > Inlet | place: Canada: British...
CCAAACTTTAGCTTGGGTTTTTTATTATTTTAGTTCAATTTTTCCTCAAGCTTTTGAAACAGCTTCTAAAGCTGAAGCAGAAGCCTTTTCAGCAACAACTGAAACTTTAGCAGAAATTTCACCTTTACCTAAAATTTTAATAGGAGCAGTTTTATTTCTGATAACACCGTTTTCTAAAAGAATTTCTCTGTTTATTTCTGTAATACCTTTTTCAGCTAATTTAGCTAAATCAGTCAGATTAACAAGATTGTATTCTTTTTTAAATACAGCATTAGAAAAACCTTTTAATTTAGGCATTCTTCTGAATAAAGGTGTTTGACCTCATTCAAACCAAGCAGGAACTCCCCCACCAGATCTAGAATTTTGACCGTTAGCACCTCTACCACAAGTTGTACCTTTCCCAGAAGCATTTCCTCTTCCAAGTCTTTTTGAAGTTTTTCTTGATCCAGATGTTGGTTTTAGATTTGTTAAAGATAACATATTCTATCTAGTTATAAATATATACTATTTAAATGATGATAAAGCGTTGATTGTTGCTCTAGCATTATTGATAAGGTTCGTAGAACCATATCTTTTTGCTAATACATCTTTGTAACCAGCAACCATTAGAACTTTTCTCATTGCACCACCAGCGATAATCCCCGTACCTTTAGAGGCAGGATGAACCATAACTTTAGCTGCTTTGTATTTTGATTCGATATTGTAAGGTACAGTACCGTCAACAATTTTAACATTTGTTAAATTCTTTTTAGCATTTGATACAGCTTTAGCAATTGCATCAACTACTTCCCAAGATTTACCAGTTCAAAGTGCAACTCTTCATTTCCCATCACCGATAACCATAACGGCTCTGAATCTAAGTTGTCTCCCACCAGTTGTAACTCTTGTTACTCTATCAATAGCAAGAAGTTCTTCTTTGAATTCTTTTCTTGGTTTTGAAAATTGTCATTTTCTATTATCTTTTCTAGAAAAAGCCATAAGTCTATTTCATTAAGTAATTAAAATTCAATTCCTGTAGCTCTTACAGCTTCAGCTAATGCTTTAACTCTACCGTGATATTGGAATCCTCCTCTATCAAAAACAATAGTTTCGATGTTTAAAGCTTTCATTTTAGATGCTACATCAGTACCAACAGCAGTAGAAACTTCTGTTTTAGTACCTTCAGCTTTAATTGTTAGATCTGAAGATGAACATAGAGTTTTACCAGCAACATCATCAATAAGTTGTGCATAAATGTGAGAATTACTTCTGAATACATTTAAACGTGGTCTTAATGCTGTACCGCTGATTTTTGCTCTAACTCTGTTTTTTCTTCTTAATCTTTTTAATGTTTTTGCTAACATTCTTATTAGTTTAAAAGTTAAAAGTGTTTAATGAACAATTTGATTATTATTTACCAGTTTTTCAAGCTTTTCTTCTAACATGTTCTCCAACATATCTGATACCTTTACCTTTATATGGTTCAGGTTTTTTCTTAGCTCTAATTTTAGCAGCAAATTCTCAAACAAGTTGTTTATCAATACCAGTAACGTGAATAACATTTTTTTGTTTTTCGTCTAATGAGATTTTTAATCCTTCAGGTATAGTCATATCCACTTTATGTGAAAAACCAATACTTAGAACTAATTTAGCTCATTGAACTTCAAATTTGTATCATACTCATACTATTTCTAAACTTTTTTTGTAACCGTTAACTACACCTTCTACCATATTACTAAGGATAGATCTAGTTGTTCCCCATAATGCTTTCGCTGAGTCGTTTACTGGTTTAACAATAAGAGTGTTTTCTTCTTTAATTACTTCAACACAATCAGCATGAGAAAATGTAAGTTCCCCTAAAGGTCCTTTAATTTTAACATCAGATCCGTTAATAGTTGCTTCTACTTTTTCAGTAAGAACAACTGGTAATTTTCCAATTCTTGACATTATAATTCTTTTTAAGATATAAACTGGATAAACAGACTTGCGTCGTTTCTCATTTATAGTGATTTATATTAGTATACTTCTGCTAATAATTCTCCACCAACGTTAAGACTTCTAGCTTCATAACCAGTAACTACACCTTTAGGAGTAGATACTATATAAATACCGTGTCCATTTCTAGATTTTTTTATATCAGATGCTCCGATATAAATTCTTTGTCCTGGTCTACTTAATCTTTTCATTGTAGGAACATATTTAGTTTCTCTAACATTATTTAGAGTAGCTAAAATTGCTTGTTTATTATCCTCAGTAATAACTTCATAATCAGTTATGTATTTATTTTTCTTAAGAATTTTTAATATATCTACTTTAATTTTTGAGTAAGGTAATTTTACATCAATAATTCTAGCAAGATATGCATTTCTAATTCTTGTTAATAAATCTCCAATAGGATCTATTATCATAATAATAACATTAATTAATAAATTTTTATCTTTCCTTGTTTTTTACCAAGATGATTTTCTAACACCTGGAAGTTCTCAAGCATTTGCTTTTTCTCTAAAACAAATTCTACAAATATTGAAATGTCATAGGTAACCTCTAGTTCTACCGCAAACACCACAACAGTTGAAAACTTTTGTAGCTTCAACAGGTTTTCTTCCATCTGCTAAGGCTTGTAAAAATTTCTTTTTTAATCTATTTGCTTTAGCAATTTTTGACTTTCTAGCCATCTTAAACTATTTTATAAAGTAAATTTCTATTTAGAAAAAGGAAATCACATTTGAGTTAACAATGCTCTCCCTGCTTCTTTTTCTTTAGCAGTAGTTTTAATAGTAATTTGTAATCCGTGTGTTTTTACAATATCTTCTTGTGGAACTTCCACAAAAATAGTATGTTCTTTAACACCAAAATTATAATTACCATTTTTATCAAAACCTTTTTTATTTACTCATCTGAAATCTCTTACTCTAGGTAGAGAAACATGAATAAGTTTTTCTAAGAAGTTATACATATTATCACCTCTAAGAGTAACAGTTAAACCAACTGGCATACCAGCTCTTAGTTTAAAGTTAGATACTGCTTTTTTAGCGTATTTTACAACACAAGCTTGTCCAGCAATAAGTGATAATTGTTCTTGTAAAGCAGAGAAATCTTTATTTCCTGATCTAACAAAAGTTCAAATACCCATGTTAAGAACGATTTTTTCTACTTTAGGAACTTCCATTATGTTTTGAATATTTAGTTCTTTTTTCAAAGCAGGAATAATTTCCTTTAAATATTTTTCTTTTAACATTTTTTACTATGTTAGTAAATAATCTTTAATTATATTAGTAAATAATTATTAATTATTTTATGATATAATCTTTAGCAGAACCTCCTTTTTCAGCAAGTGCTTTTTTAGAGAATCTGAATTTTTTAGATACACCTTTATCTTCAACTGTTACATAACCAACTCTCGTAGGTTTTTCAGTGAATGGACAAACCAACATTACTGCAGAAGCAGAAATAGGTTTTTCAAATTTTACAATTTGACCAGGTTGTGTACCTTGTTTTTTCATATGTCTAGTAACAACGTTAGTGTCTTTTACTAAAACTTTGTTTTCAGAAATGAAAACTTTTAAAACTTCAGTTACTTGACCTTTATCTGCTTCCTTACCAGACATAACTTGTACTTTATCTCAAGTTCTTATTTTCATATTTAAATTATTAATTTTTAATTATAAAACTTCTGGAGCAAGACTCACGATTTTTTGATAACCTTTTGCTCTTAATTCTCTAGCAACAGGTCCAAAAATACGAGTACCTCTAGGATTATTATTATCATCAATAATTACGCATGCGTTATCATCAAATCTAACATAAGACCCATCGTTTCTTCTGATTTCTTTTACAGTTCTAACTACTACAGCTTTCACGACTTTTTTCTTTTGTACGTTTCCATCTGGTGAAGCTTTTTTAACAGTACATACAATGATATCTCCAATTGAAGCATATCTTCTGTGTGAACCACCAAGAACTTTAATACATAATACTTCTTTTGCTCAAGAGTTATCAGCAACTGCTAATCTTGATTCAGTTTGTATCATAGAATACTATTCTTAAAAGTTAAATTAACTAGTTTTTTCAACAAGATCCCATCTTTTTAATTTAGAAGTTGGTCTTGTTTCTTTAATTGTTACTATATCTCATTCTAGACAAGTATTGTTTTCATCGTGTGCATAAAATTTACTAGTCACTCTAAAGTTTTTTTTATATTTAGCGTGGCTTTTATATGTATGTACAGATACTACAATAGTTTTATCCATTTTAGTGCTAGTAACTACACCCTTTTTAGTTCTCATAAAATATATTTATTTAAAAATAATTTACTTATTAAAGCTATTATTTAGAAGTTGCAACAGTATTAACTTGAGCAACGTATCTTCTTAATGCTTTCACTAAGTGAGTTTGTTTTAATTCACCTACTTTTAATTTCATTGTTAAAACGAATAAATCTTTTGAAGCTCTTTTATTTTCTTTTGCAAGATCTTCAGATGACATATCTTTTAGTTTTGAAATTTCAAGTAATTTTAAATCTTTTAATTCTTTCATTTGTTTGAAATTATTAGTCAACTAATGTTTTAGTTTTTACAGGTAGTTTATATGAAGCTAATCTAAAAGCTTCCCTTGCAATTTCTGGTGTTGTTCATGTTATCTCAAACATAATTCTACCAGGTTTTACAGGAGCTCTATACATTTCTACAGATCATTTACCTCAACCCATTGGAACTTCAAGTGGTTTAGCAGTAAAAGCTTTGTCAGGAAATATTCTAATAAAGATTTTTCAACCTCTTTTAAGATATCTAACCATAGCTCTTCTTGCTGATTCTATTTGTCTTGAAGTTATATAACCTCTAGTAACTGCTTTTAATGCATAATCACCAAAAGCAAGTGTTGAACCTTTTATAGCTTTACCTTTGAGTCTACCTCTAAAAGTTTTTCTATATTTTGTTCTCTTTGGTTGTAACATTTTTTAGTACATTAAGTATATAAAAAATTTTCGATTGTCAAGGTTTCCTATTTTTTAAATACGTCACCTTTGTAAATCCAAACTTTTAATCCAATTGTTCCGTATACAGTTTCAGCTCTAACAGTAGCATAATCAATATCAGATCTAATTGTTTGAGTAGGAATATTTCCTTCTTTAAAAGTTTCTTTTCTTGCAATTTCAGCACCATTAAGTCTTCATCCAACTTTAATTTTGATACCTTTTGCTCATTTTTCCATAGCTTTTTGAATTGCTTGTTTAATAGCTCTCTTGTATGGCATTCTTTTTTCAATTTGATTTGCCACCATGAAACCTACTATTTTAGCATTTGCATCTGGATTTTTAATTTCTTTTACTTCAATAATTACTTTTTTTTGTAATTTATTAGATAAAAGAGTTTCTAAATTTGTTTTGTTTTCACCAGTTTTCCCTAAAACTAAAGCTGCTTTAGCTGTATAAACAACTGCAATAACTTCATCTTTAGTATTTGATATTAAAATATCTCCTAATGGAATACCAGTTAATTCTTTATCTAAAGTTTGTCTTACAGTTAAATCAAGATCTAATGTATCTTTGTATTCTCTTTTTTCAGCATACCAAGATGATTTCCAAGATTTAATGTAAGGTATTCTAAATGATATTGGACTTACTTTATGTCACATAATTGTGTTTAATTAATGATAATTGTGTCTATATCTTATTTCAGATACGGATAATTTTTCACTGTAAGTTGTGTAATGATATTAATTACTAATAGCAATTAATATCAACAAATTTACAATTTGTAATATTACTTAACTTGTAACTCTAATGTAATATTAGAAGTTCTTTTTAGAATTGGATGCATTCTCCCTCTTGATACAGGATTTCATCTTTTGTAGACGATACCTTTTTGTACAATTAAAGTGTCGATATATAAATCTTCAGCTTTTTGGCTGTCGTTATTTTCAGCATTACTTACAGCTGAGAATAGAATTTTATATAAAAGATCCGCACCTTTTTTAGGTGCATGTTTTAAAAACCCTAAAGCTTCTTGAACATTTTGACCTCTGATAATTTCAGCAACTACTCTTAATTTTTTAGGAGAAATTCTAATATTTTTCCCGTAGGCTTTCATAGTTATTAATGTTACACTCCATATGGAGCATATAAAATATTTCTATTTTTTACCTGCGTGTCCTCTAAATGTTCTAGTCATTGAGAATTCACCAAGTTTGTGTCATACCATATCTTCAGTAACGAAAACTGGTACATGTACTTTTCCATTATGAACACCTAATGTATGTCCAACAAATTCTGGAATAACAGTACAAGATCTTGACCAAGTTTTGATTACACCCTTTTTACCTGATTCATTCATAGTATTTACTTTTTTTACTAATCTTTCATCAATAAAAGGTCATTTTTTTAAACTTCTTGTCATAATACCATATTAATGTTAAGTGTATAATTAAACCATAAGTTTACCTTTTCTTGTTTTTAGTATCCATCTAGATGTAGTCTTTTTTCTACTTCTAGTTTTATACCCAAGAGCTGGTCTACCCCATGGAGTTTTAGGAGCTTTCATCCCGATTGGAGATCCACCTTCTCAACCACCATGTGGATGATCAACTGGATTCATAGCCTTACCTCTAACAGTAGGTCTTTTCCCCATCCATCTTGATCTACCGGCTTTACCGATAACTACTTGATTATGATCAGGGTTTGAAACTTGACCAAGAGTAGCATAACATTCTTTATGAACAAGTCTAATTTCACCAGAAGGCATTTTTACTTGAGTATATTTCCCTTCTTGAGAGACAATAGTACCTTTTGATCCTGCCGATCTAATTGAAGAAGCACCTTGCCCAACAAGTAATTCAAGATTATATATACTAATACCAGTAGGAATGTGTTGTAATTTCATTCTATTCCCACTTACTAGTGCTGCTTTTTCATCAGTAATCATAATATCACCAACTTGCATATCTTTATGTGCAACAACATATCTTCTTTCACCATCCCTATAACATATAAGTGAAATGAATGCTGATCTATATGGATCATATTCAATTGTTTCCACTTTTGCTGGAATACCATTTTTATCAACTTGATAGAAATCTATTAGTCTATATCTTTGAGCATGCCCACTACCTTGATGTCTTACAGTAATTCTTCAAGTATTATTTCTACCTGCGTGGTTTTGTAATTTAGTAGTAAGTGCTTTATGTGGCTTAGAAGTAGTTAATTCTTCATAAGTGTTTACAGACATTCCTCTTCTACCAGGAGTTGTAGGTTTAAATTTTTTAATTCCCACTGTTCTTCTATTTAGAAACTAAATTATTTTACGATAGAGAAATCAATTTTAGCATTTGAATCTTTAAGTGTAATGTATGCTTTTTTAGAAGTTCTTTTTCTAAGTTGCATACCACCTTTTTTTCCATGCTTAAATTTTTCTCTTGTATTTACAATGTTAACTGAAGCTACTTCAACTCCGTATATTTCAGATGTTGCTTTTTTTACATCAATTTTAGTTGCATCTGGTGCAATTTCAAAAACGTAGGTATTATTAACAACTTCTAGATTTGAAGTTTTTTCAGTTGTAATTGGTTTTTTTAAAATTTTAAACAATCTCATTTTTTCAATTTTTTTAGAAATTATTTTGCAAGAGCATTTACAGTATCTAAAGAATCTTTTACAATAACAAGAGTTTTGTATTTAAGAATATCTTTGATATTTAAATAGTCCGCAAGAATAGTTTTTACATATGGTAAGTTAGCTGCTGTTCTTTCAATAGATTTATCTTTTGAAGGTATAGCAAGTAACATGTTTTTTTCATATGGTAGTTTATTACAAACTGCAACCATATTTTTAGTTTTAGCATCTGATAAATCAATTTTATCTACTATAACTAATTGGTTATTAGCTAATTTAGCTGATAGTGCACAGAATAAAGCTTTTCTTCTTTCTTTTCTATTCATAGAAAGTGTGAAGTTAGCAGTATTTCTAGGACCAAAAGCAACTCAACCTTTTTTTCTGATAGGAGATCTAGCTGAACCAGCTCTTGCTCTACCAGTACCTTTTTGTTTATAGATTTTTCTAGTTGAACCTCTTCTTTCACCTCTTGTTTTCGTATGAGCAACAACCATTCTGTTGTTAGCTAATTGATATACAAGTGCTCTATGAATAAGCCCTTCATTAAGTTCTAATCAAAATACTGATTCGTTTAATTCAATTTCTCAAATTGTAGAACCGTTTTGATCAAATAAATTTGTTTTCATCTTTATGATCAATAATTAACAATTAAAAAATTACTCTAACGAATGAATTTCTAGCACCTGGAACTCATCCTCTAATACCAACTACTGACATGTCAGTATTTACAAGTTCAACAGGAATTTTTTTAATTGTAACTGCAATATCACCATGGTGACCATGCATCTTTTTCCCTTTATGAGTTCTTGTTGGTTTTCTATTACCGATAGAACCTAATGCTCTATGGAATTTAGAACCGTGAGATCCTGGTCAACCGTGAAAATTATGTTTTTTCATCGCACCAGTAAAACCTTTACCTTTTGAAGTTCCTTGAATTTCAATAGTTATACCTTCTAATACAGAAGCTGGGATTACATCACCAGTTTTATATTTTTCAGTATCTCCATCTACTAATGGGAATTCTTCAATTTTTGAAAAAGCACTTTTATTTAGTGTAACTTTTCCTTCCGCTAATTCAGTTTCAGTTTTTACAACTCAAACTATCATAGCATCGTATCCATCTCTTTCGAGAGTCTTAAAACCTACTACTTTTAGAGTTGGGATTTTTAATAAAGTAACTGGGATGAATTTATCACCTTTAATTACTCTAGTCATTTCCAACTTTGTAGCAATGATTCATGCCATAACAAAATTTTTGTTAACAAAATAAGTCAGAGGTTAAACATTCTTTATATATAAAGCGTTTAACTTAACCTCCAAAAAAACTTTTCGTGATATTTTTCTTAAAAAGCCCCGGGATTATATGGTTATCTATTATTTTGTCAATAAAAAAATATTTTCCCTTGCCGTGTTAGGAAAATATTTTTTTATAATCTTTTATTTATCAAGATCTTCAGCATATTGTGTTACTTTATTTTTTCAGTTTTCTTTTGAATAATATAGAGCTTTATCTGCATTTGATTTAATTCTTATAGCTTCTATTAATAATTCTTGTTTACTTATTTCTTTAGATCAAGTAAAGTTAATTCTATCTGAACCTATACTTACAGTTACTGGTGTTTTCTTAATAACATTAGTAGATCCGTTTTCATTAATTTTTTCTATAACTCTTAGTTCTATAGCTTTTCTTAACTTTTCAGCAAAAACTAATGCTTCATCTATATTATTTGTTTCAAAAATAACAGTAAATTCTTCTCCTCCAATTCTACAATTTTTATCTAATCATTCTCTTGTATTTTCATTTAATACACTAGCTAAGGTTGATAATACAATATCTCAATATATATGTCCATGAGTATCATTTATGCTTTTAAAATTATCTATATCCAACATAAGTAATCCATAATAATTATCATTTCTATTTGATTTTTTTAATGCATCAATAATTTCAATTTCATATGCTTTAACATTTCATAATCATGTTAATCCATCCATTTTTCCATCCTTTTCCTCCTGTAAAAATCTTGCTTTATAATTAAATAAAGATTGAGATGAACTTAAGAATAAGCTATAATCTCCATGTCCATATTTTAATAACTCATCCTCACTCAATATTCTATTAACGTCTTTTTGAAATTTATCTATAGTTTTCTTATCTATACAATCTGAATAATACATTATAGAATCTATGATACTAAAATATAATCTACTATCTGAATTTCTTCTAAATAATTGATCCTTGAAATGTTCTAGTATTCATTCAATATTTTCTTTTGATAAAATATCTCTATTTTCGTCAGTAGCAACTGATTTATGATCATATGCTATTCAAGCTGCTTCATAATAACAATATATCAAACTATGGAAGCGAGAATTATGATAATTTTTTAATTCTGTAATATCATACTGTAATTTATCTGTTTTACATGTAGCCTCAAAATATGATTCTTGTTGAAACTGATTAGATTGTAAATCTAGTTTAGCTCTTAAAAATGGCACATATTTATTAAACTCTTCAGATAAATAATCTAATTCATCATGATTCTCTCATTCCTCTAATGATTCATACGTTGAGTGAATTTTTTTAAATAATCTTCAAATTTTATTTTGTTTTTTATTATGTTTTTTTTGTGTTCACAACTTAGACATTAATCAGTTAACATTTAATTCAGAATCAAACATAACTAATAAAAAATCTACCGAAAGAAAAACTTCATCCCACAATAATTCTAATTCATCACTTTTTATATTTATATCTTTTTTAAGATTGGTTAAAAAAAACTTTAATTTCCTGACTCATAAATTTATATCTTCATGTTTTTGTGGATCTTTTGAAATAATATTTAATGTTTTTGTAAAAGCAAAAACAATAGAATTTATCTCCATTAATATTTTAGATATATAATCTTGATCATTTGATTTATTTATTTTTTCTTTTTTATTTAATAATAATTGTTCAATTAAATAAAAATCGGCAGCTTTAAAGCTATTTAATAATTTATTATTACTAATGAATTCTGTATTTTCTCTATCAGAAATTCCATATTTAAGTAATTCTAATGATAATTTATTAAATAAATCTTCTTCTTCTGATAAATTAATAATGTCTTGTAATTGATTTTCCCTTATATTGAAACAATCGTCGTTTAAAATACATACTTCCGAAATATATGCCTGAACCTCAGGAGAGAGATGAAAAAAATCTATAGAACTTAATTGTTCTATAGTTTCAAATTCTCTCAGATTATCAGATGTATACTTTTTAATCACTTCTAATAATTATCAAATTACACCCCCTTTTTTTTTAACTATTGATTAGTTTAAAAAAAAATCAAAAAAAGGCAAGAATATTGATAATAAAAAGATTTAATCTGTATAAAAAATATATACAATCTTTATTTAAATAAGCTTACAACATTAGATCATGTATCATCTATAATTTTTACTGTCTCTGGATTATAAGACTTTGTTTTAGGTCCTTCAAATCTAAGAATACTACATACTTTATCATTAGAATCATTATTACTAGGAGCCATACCTAGTGATTCTTGTAATTTTCTATTTGCTCTCATGTTGACTTAATTATTTAATAATTTTTAATATATAATTATATTAACATATAAATTAATTAATTGTCAAATATATTATTTTATTTATAATATACTTTAAATAAAAATTAATGAGAAGATATAATTATATTAATTAAATCACCTTTATATAAACTAAATATAAAATATAGATAGTTTCTGTTCTTATGATTGACTCAAGATATAAAACTCATATAATACGCAAAAATTAGATTTTAATGCAACAGAAACAATGCAAAATAAATTAAACGAATTAAAAGAATTATTTACTCAAGAATTAGAGAATATAAATTCTCAAAATTTACTAGAAATATTAGAAAAAGAATTTTTAGGAAAAACTGGTAAATTAAAAGCAATACTCGCTGGTATTAAAGATCTTTCTCCTGAAGAAAAGAAAATAATTTGACCAGAAGCTAATAAATTAAAAGTTTTTATAGAATCTGAAATTGCTCAAAAATCAACAAAAATAGAAGAAGAAAAGTTTGCAAAAATGGAAGAAGATGAAGCTCTCGATGTAACACTACAATATTCTTCTGAAAAAAAAGGTCATAAACATCCTATCAGTATTACTTCAAACTTATTAGAAGAAATATTTATATCTCTAGGGTTTAAAATCGAAGATGGCCCTCAAGTTGAAGATGAAGTTCATAATTTTGATAAATTAAATATACCTGACAATCATCCTGCAAGAGATGTTTGGGATACATTTTGGATATCAGATGATATTAATAAAAATAAAGAATCAGGAAAAAAGAACTTACTCAGAACTCATACTTCACCGGTTCAAATCAGAACTATGCTCAAAGGTGAACTTCCAATAAAAATAGTTGTTCCTGGAAGAGTGTTTAGATATGAACAAGAAGATGCAAGACATACTTGTAATTTCTATCAATTAGAATGACTCGTTGTTGGAGAAAAAGTTACATTTTGAGATTTAAAATGAACTCTTGAAACAGTAATGAAAAAATTACTTTGAGAAAAAACTGAACTGAGATTTAGACCGAGTATTTTCCCTTTTACTGAACCAAGTGCAGAAATTGATGTTTCATGTCAAATATGCTCAGGTTCAGGACAAGCAAAATGAAAAAAATGTTCAATGTGTTCAGCAACAGGATGGGTTGAATTATTAGGAGCAGGAATGGTTCATCCAACGGTATTAGAAGGATGTAATATTGATCCAGAAAAATATTCAGGTTTTGCATTTGGTATGTGAATTGATAGAATAGCGGCTCAAAGATTTTGAGTCTCATCAAGTAGAATGTTCTATCAATCAAAATTAAAATTAAACGAACAATTTTAATATATTAAAAACACTCAATAAGAGTGTTTTTTCTTGCTTAAATAAAATATGAAATTATAGTATCATTATAAATTTAAAAATAATATATAATATATGTTTATAAAAGAATTAAAAACCTTTTCTCGAGACAATTGGCGGGTCTATTTATTACTAATAATTGCATCAGTGATTATTTATTTTACTTGAAAATGAAACCTAACAGAAATTTTATTTCTATTCTTATTAAATTTTTTATGAAATTTATTTGTAATGGTTGCGATGTGAAATTATCAAGCTAAAAATAATAAGATTGGTTCAATTTATCATTTAGCATGTACATTAACATTTACAGTAATGTCTATTTATTGAGCTCTATTTTTAGATCAATTTCAATATATTTTATGGCAAATCACTTACTTAATAGCTGCAATAAAAGCTATAACTTACTACAACCTAAATAAAGATATAAAATTATTTAATGCAGCAACAGTATGAGTAATAAATGTAATTCTTATTTGATTATTTTTATATTTATTTAAATTTGACCTATACGCAACAATTCAAGCTATTTGATTTTCATTAGTTACAACATGATTAGTAAGTACTAATGATAGGTTTAGATTTTTTATGAGCTTATTTTGAGTCTTCTTTATTACCACTGGTTCTTTCTTAATAACCTGAGATTTGTATATGAATAACAATGGTGAATGATTATGAATATCTTTATGATATTTCCTACTTACAATGAGTGTATTAATATACCATATTAAATTACTCCCAAAATATCTAAAAAAATAATATATCTATGTTAGACTACTTCTTATTATTAATATTGTCTATATTAATTTGATTTACAATAATATATGTCTTTAAAAAGCTATATTTCAAATTAAATATATTAGACAATCCTAAAAAATACAATCTAAAAAGAGATCCTATTCCATATAGTATGTGAGTAGTGTTTTTTGTATCATTCTTTTTAATGAGTTTTTTTCTCACTCAACTCTGATATTTAGAATATAATTTCAAACTCGGACTAATTTGGGTATTTTGATTTTTTATTACTGCTATAAGTTTTTTGGATGACAGACTAGAAGTAAGTGCTAAGGTTAGACTATTTTTTCAAATACTTATTTGAGCAATCATATGAATTACTTCTATTAAAATATGATATATTAGTAATATATTTTGATGAATAATTAATTTAGAAACATATTTTATAGAGCTCTATAATATAAAAATATATTTTATCCCCCTTCTATTTACAATAATTTGGTATGTATTTGTCTTTAATGCATTAAACTGGACCGACTGAATACAATGAAATACCTCTGGAATAAGTATTATTTCTTTTTTCATACTATTTCTATTATGAACTATATTATTTTATAGAGATAATTATGTTGAATGAGTTGAAAATGCTAAATTTATTATGACTATTTCTATAATATTAGTATGAATTATAATCCCTTTTTGGTATTATGATTTTAATCAAAAAATATTAATGTGAGACAGTTGAACTATGTTTTTATGATTCATGCTAGCGACATTGGCAATTATATCTTGATGAAAAATAGCTACTGTTCTGGTTGTATTTTGAATATATAGTGTTGATGCAGTATATGTACTTATTAGAAGATTGTTAAATAGAAAAAATCCTCTTTCTTGAGATTTTACTCATTTACATCATAGATTATTAGATTTATGATTAGAGAGAAAAAATGTATTATATTTAATCTATGCATTATCATTGTTCTTTGGTCTTACAGGTTTATTTTTAGATAAAACATGAAAAATAATAGTTTTTTGTTTTATAATAATAATAGTTGTTTTTATTAATAAAATAGTTGAAGCTTGAATCAAATGAAAAGAAAAAATTCTTCTAAAAAAATAATATGATAAAAAAAATAGCATTTACATTCGTTGAAATAATAGTAAGTATAACCATCATTGCTCTCATATCAGCAAGCTGAGTATTTTACTTTCATGATTTTATTTGAAAACAAGAAATTTCAGTTCATATAAATGACTTTCAAAATAAAATTTCTGAACTAAATAATAGTGTAAAAAAACATAATATATTTGATTATATTATTACTTTTGATAAAAATTCTCATTGATATACAATATCAGAGAATAATATATGAACTGATTATTTACAAGATGTACAATTTGATACCATTAATAATGATTGAACTCTTTCTATTATACCCTCAATTAATAACATTTGGGAAATAAAAATTTATTCTTGAAATAAAAAGATAGATCAAATTACAAGAAATTGAACTGATACAATAAATATAAATATAGATAAAAATACTAGGATAAATTGAGTTTTATCATGATCTACACTTAATACTATTAGTTTTAATTTTTTTAATAATATAGATTATTCTAAGACAAAAAATATCTATATTTTAGACATATTAGACAATTCTATGAATTCATATAATTCATTATCTATGGAAAATATAAATTGAAAAATTCGATACTTACATAATAATACAGAATTAATAAAACCAATTATAATTCTTTTTGAAAAAAACTGAATTGAAGATAGATTAGAACTTAATTAAAAAATAATGAAAATAGCTTTCTTTGGAACATGAGATTTTAGTAAAAATATTCTAGAATGAATATTACAAGATAAATCAATAGATGTTGCCCTCGTTGTAAGTCAACCTGATAAATATATTTGAAGAAAAAAAATATTAACTCCTACTGCTGTAAAAGTATTGGCAGAAGAAAATGACATAAATGTGCTACAACCTGAAAAACTAAGAAAAAATGAAGATTTTTTTAAAGAATTAAATGATTTAAATTTAGATTTTATAGTTGTAGTTGCCTATGGTAAAATAGTTCCTTCAGAAGTATTACAAGCTCCTAAAACAGCTTGTATTAATATTCATTGAAGTATATTACCAGCATATCGTTGAGCTTCTCCTATTCAAGAAGCAGTGAAAAATTGAGATCCAAAAACATGATTAACAATAATGTACATGTCAAAATGAATGGATGAATGAGATGTACTTAAAATAGAAGAAGTAAATATAGCTAGAGACAATACCACTCTCGATATATTTAAAAAATTTGAAATTATTGGAGCAGATTTACTAATAAAAACCCTTAAGTGAGTATTAAGTTGAGATATTGTCTGACAAAAACAAGATGAAAATCTTGCAACTTATTGTTCAAAAATAGAAAAAGAAGATTGATTAATAGATTTTACAGACACTGCTATAAATATTTACAATAAACATAAAGCCTATAAGACTTGGCCTGGAGTATTTAATAAATATAATGATAAGAAGTTCTCAATAGAAGAATGTGATTTTATAGATTGTGAAATATTAGAAGAATGAATATTCGAAATATGAGATATTATAGAGTATTCTCATGAATGAAAAAATTCAGTTTGAGTTGCTTGTGGTTCTGGAATACTACTTTTAGAGCAAATAAAACTTGAATGAAAAAAATCTATGGATATAAATAGTTTTATAAATGGAAACAAAGATTTTCTCGATTATAACTTTAAATAAAAAATTATGTTAAATATTGCATTAAATACATTCAAGGAAATAGTAAGAAATAAATTTCTTTATATGATATTATTCTTTTGATTTATATTTATAATATTTTCTTTATCTCTTGGACAATTAACTCTTGGGAACGCAGAAAAAATTATTGTAGACTTTGGTCTTTCTATGATTGAAATATTCTGACTCATTTGAGTTATATTTGTATGAAGTCAATTGCTTTTTAAAGAAGTAGAATGAAAAACAATTTTTCTCATACTATCAAAACCAATTGATAGGTATGAATTTATATTAGGTAAATTTGCTTGATTTAGTTGAACTATAGCATTAATCGTTTTTGTTCAAGCTGCATTATTCTTATGAGTATTATTATTAAAAGGTATTACTATAGATTATCTTATTATAATGAGTTTAATATTTACTTTTCTAAAATTAGAAATATTACTTGCTCTTGTCTTCTTCTTTTCAACATTTGTTTCTAATATAGTTACTGTACTTGTAACTGTTATGATATATTTTGCAGCTCATAGTTTATCAGACTTAATGGACTTAGCAAAACGTACATCTGGTGTAGGATTAGAGTATGTAATTCAAGCTATTCAAGTAGTTTTCCCACCAATGGAAGCATTAAATATAAAAGATGTAATAGGAAGTTTTAAAAACTTTGAACCAATGTTTTTAGCTCTCAATAGTTTATATGCAGTAGTGTATATGGCATTAATATTATTTTTTACAGTATTGATTTTTAATAGAAAAAAATTCGAAAATTAAAATAATTAATTATTCTAATATAGATGCAAAAAACACAAATTTATCAAGTACTATGAAAATACTTCGATCAATATCAAATTTCTCAATTACTACAAAAACAAACTGGCTTATCTAAAAGTCAGTTATTTTTATGTACTTCACTTCCTCGTACGGATGATAAATGGTTAGAAAATATTATACATTTATGAGAAAAAAAATATCCCTTTGAATATATAATAAATAAAGCTGAGTTTTTCTGATTAGAACTATTTGTAGACGAAAGAGTTCTTATTCCAAGAAATGATACTGAAGTAATGGTAGAACAAACTATTCATTCTATAAATGATTCACTATGAAACAATATATATATAGATATATGAACTGGTTCTTCGTGTATTCCTATAGCCGTTCTAAAAAACTGTAATAAACAAAATATTAGACAAACTTATGTTATAGATATATCTAGTGA
>Ga0233426_10002089_pt1 | contig 17188 bp, 25 predicted proteins | sample SI_118_April2016_6_FD_179875 | JGI IMG/M metagenome (GOLD analysis project Ga0233426, IMG submission 179875) | Seawater microbial communities from Saanich Inlet, British Columbia, Canada - SI_118_April2016_10_MG | ecosystem: Environmental > Aquatic > Marine > Inlet | place: Canada: British...
GTTCATCTATATTTATGAGCTGACTGCATGGGGCTGTTGCAATAATTCTATTTAGTCCGAGAGTGAAATATCTAATTTCTGGCAGAGGCTATATATGTATACGGGTGGCACCCCGGTGGCCCCTGTAAGGTGACGCTGCCATTTGCATGATCTTATTTGAGTCGAGCCAGTGAAGTAGCGCTAATCGTGGCACACATTTGGTACACATTGGCACACATCTGACAATTGACAGGCCGAAATGACCGTGTGATTAATACGGCGGAATTGTAATAAGCCTCTTATTATGGTGGTAGACGCACTTGGTTTAGGTCCAAGCGCCTTTGGCGTGGGGGTTCGAGTCCCTTCACCCGTACCACTCCTTTCTTCAAGAAAATTTAATATTTTTTGGGCGAAGGGGCAGACTAGGGTCTGCTTAGGCTGAAGTCCAAAATTTTTAAATATTCGTTTTGCCGCGTCATCTGTGGTCACGTTAGGGTTGTTTTCTGGTTCTGAAATTTCAGGTATCCGTGGCGGTTATGGTGCTTACCTCTCTGGCTGATGATGATCCAACAAAGGCGACACTATCTTACGATCATTTTGAAAATTCTTATAGTAAGAGAGTGTTGTTTAATGGTGGGCGACCCTGGAATCAAATTTAGCATTGAATTTAATTTATCATATTCCTTTTGTTTATAAGGGATTTGTGTGGGCTAACATTGGAGCCGTATGCATAATTGTATCGAGAAAATGGGTATTTGTATCGAAAGTAGGTAAACGTAACCATGCCCGCTGATCCACTCAAAGAGACAGTGATGCTTGTAGACTTGAAACCCATCAAGCCCCAATACGAAGAACTCTCTGTTGACGGGAATAGCTGTTCCACTAGTTTCGGTTACAGTTAAGCAGGCTTCAAGCAATGTTTGTCATTGTTGAATTAGGATTGTTATTTTGCGTTCATTGTTACCTCACAGACAGATTGTTTTGATACACTGCCTTGCAGCATGCCTTGCACTACTCTTTGCATGGAAAACCTCGCAAACCGCATATGTGCGGACAGGGATTCAATTTGTCGCACCTTTGTTGATAATTATGGCCACGCATTTTGTCTGGTTGACGCTGACCCGTGGACTAACGCGTGGCTTTTCCAATCTAATTTACTGTCGAAGTACCCAAACGGCCGTCGGCATGGCGTTTTTTATTATCCTATCGGATAGCCTAATGCCTCTGCCTGCGCATGCTCAGTCCGTTGATGATATCGCAAATGGGATATTTACGGTGTTTTTTTTTGCGGATCGATTATTGCAATTATAATTGCTGTGTTCGCCTTGTTTATCCGTCTGATATTTTTGGCAGGCAAAGGTATCCTTGGTTTGACCAGAGGTGCTGGCTCGTCGGATGATGACAGTACCACCAATGACTTTGGCAGTCTGGCATTGGTTCTGGCGATAACAGGTGTCGCAAGCCTAGAAGGACTGACAAACACGTATAAATTCACGACAAATAGTTCGATAACAGCGCAACAGGTGATTGCAGCACCTTCAATGAAGGTTTGGCAAACGATGGAGCAGGCGACCTCTCCAAGCTTTGCGTTGCCTAATATACTCCACTCATTTCCAAAACCAGTTGATGTCGTTGTAGACGAAGGCGTTGGTTTAGGTGCTGTTCGAAAGGTCCAATTTCAAGGCCGTGAAGGGCTAGGGTACCTGACATTGCGTGTTATAGAGCGCACCGATAGTTAACACGGTTTGAAGTGGTGTCTGACACAAGTCCTTATGCTAATTGGGTCAGTTATCAGTCACTGACCTATCGTACGCGAACTGAACAAGGTCTCACAATTTTAGATGTGACACTGGAGTATGATCGCCTTCTGGCTCCTGCGTGGTTCTTTGCACCTGCAATCAAAGGTGCGGCTTACCTTGCCATGGATGTGTTGGCACGGGATGTGAAATCACGCGCAGAGGATGGTGATGACGACACTATCTGACACAAGTTCCGATCATTTGGTTGGGGCTGATCGCGTGTTTCCTGTTGAAGGTACATCGGCACTAGGTGGTGTGGTGCGTTTTCAATGGGTAAAAGCTATTTGGCTTCTCATCAATGGGGTGGGAGGGATCGTCGGACTTGTCTGGTTTATGCGCCTAGACGCGGTTCTGATTTTTTTATTACTGACAGCGATAACAGTTTGTGCGGGTCATTCTGTTGGTATGCATCGGTTGTTAATCCATCGCAGCTTCAGCACACCTAGGTGGGTTGAATATGTTTTGGTATGGCTTGGTACACTCGTAGGCATGGCTGGCCCCTTTGGCATGATTAAGGCACATGACATGCGCGACTGGCATCAACTTCAAACCATATGCCCGCCACATCCGTCACACGACGCTAGGTTTTTCAAAGACGCGTATTGGCAAATGTGCTGTACGTTTGAACTGAGCAGTCCGCCCCGATTTGAAATTGAATCGGATGTTAGAAATGATTTGGTTTACCTTATTTTGGACCGAACCTGGATGGCCCAGCAACTGGTCATCGCGTTGCCATTGTATCTGATCGGAGGGGTGGGTTGGTTGTTATGGGGATGTTGTTTAAGAGTCTTCATATCTCTTGTGGGTCATTGGATGGTAGGCCACTTTGCCCACAAACAGGGTGCGCAAAATTGGCGTATAAAGGGCCTACCTGTTCAAGGATATAATCTACCAAGGCTTGGATTAGTTACCTTTGGTGAAAATTGGCATGGCAATCACCACGCATTTCCCCACTCTGCGAAGCTTGGCATTGAGCGGGGGCAGGTTGATCCAGGTTATGTATTAATCTTATGTCTGCAAAAGATTGGCCTGGCCTGGAGTATTAAGCTTCCTACTTCTGAACCTTATCGAACAGGTCTGGTTCGCATCGGAACGTTTTCAGAAGCAGATTTCGTCAACAGATTCTAGGTCGCTGTTTTCTTAAAAATATAAATTAAATCAATAACTTGAGTTGTTGGTAGGCGATCCTGGAATCTAATTTAGCATCAGATAGTTGCCACAAAATAGGTCATGGAAATAAGGCCTTTTAGGCGAAGTCATTTATTGTTGATGGGGTAATTGTATCGAAAACTTCCCCCGTTGTATCGAAATCACCCAAGGTAATCGATGATCGGACAGTCAGGCATGTGGTCTCCACGGCATGATGTCACTAGGTGCGCCAACTCATCATGAAGGGACTGTAGCTCCCGTTGCTTTTCTTTGATTTCTTCCAACCGCTTTGACGCGATGCGTTTCACGTCCGAACTGGTGCGGTCTTGGTCTTGATACAGGTTCAGAAGTTCGCGGCATCCTTCGATGCTGAATCCGAACGCACGTGATCGCCTGACGAACATCAATTTGCGAACAGCCACATCGTCATAGGTGCGGTATCCCGACGTCGATCGCGACGGGGCTTCGACCAAACCAATGTCAGCGTAATAGCGCACGGTTTTGACGGGTAGGCCCGCCGCCTTTGATGCCGCAGAGATATTCATGAAACTCACCTTGACCTTCCAGTTACTGGAGAGATTAGGTTGGTAATGAATGAGTTTCAAGGGTGCCATTCTTGATGGATACCTGCACCCGCATAAGGATTTGATACATGCTCAAGGATACCGCCGCCAAAACTGCCACCCTCTATCGGATGGTGATGACCGATCACATGTGTCCATACGGGTTGAAGTCGAAAGACCTGTTAGAACGTCAAGGCTTTCAAGTTGATGACCGCCACCTCACCAGCCGTGACGAGGTTGATGCGTTCAAAGCCAAGCATGTTGTGAAGACGACGCCACAGACGTTCATTGGTGAAACCCGCATCGGTGGTTTCGATGATCTGAGCGCACATCTAGGGAAAGCTACCAAGTCCAAAGATGCCACAACCTATAAGCCTGTCATCGCTTTGTTCGCGGTCGCATTGTTGATGGCCATCGCTGTGACGTGGGTGGCGTTAGGTACCGTATTCACGGGACGGACAGTGGAATGGTTCATCTCGATATCAATGGTATTGCTGGGTCTGCAAAAGCTACAAGACGTTGAGCGGTTTGCCACGATGTTCCTGAACTACGATCTGTTGGCACTGCGGTGGGTTCGCTATGGATATGTCTATCCGTTCGTTGAAACGGGGGCTGGTCTGCTAATGATTGCGGGTGTTCTTACATGGCTGTCTGCACCCGCAGCGTTGTTCGTGGCAAGCATCGGCGCGATCAGTGTGTTCAAGGCAGTCTACATCGACAAACGTGAACTCAAGTGCGCCTGTGTCGGCGGTGACAGCAAAGTTCCTCTGGGGTTTGTGTCGCTTACCGAAAACCTGATGATGGCCGGTATGGCGATCTGGATGCTCTCGAAGCTGTGGTAACAAATTGTTTGACCTTCCACCTACAGGAAGGCTTAGCGATATCCAAAAGACGAAAGGGTCAGTGCTTTCAATGAAATCGATTATCGCAATTGCAGCTATTGTAGTTGCGGGTGGCGTGGGCTACGCAATGTGGCCCGCAGCACCACAAACCGCCGCGTCTGACACCGTTGTCAGTATGGAGAATGAGGCCCTCGCCGATGAGCTGTTGCCTGAAACGTTGTCGCAGAATGCCGAGATCGGGCAACTTGGATTTGAAGCCAAGTGCGCAGCTTGCCACGGGGTGAATGCGGCGGGCCAAGATGGCGTTGCACCGCCACTGGTCCACATCATTTACGAGCCAAGCCACCATGGTGATGAGGCATTCCAACGCGCCGTAGCCTTGGGCGTTCAGGCGCATCACTGGCCGTTTGGTGACATGCCGCCTGTTGAGGGTATAACAAGGGGCGATGTCACGATGATCGTCGCTTACATCCGCGAATTGCAACGTGCCAACGGGATCAATTGATCGCCAAAGACAAAACAAGAGGCTGGAAATAATGATGAAGACTATTCTACTCGCAGGCATGATTGGGTTTTGGGCAACTGGTGCGATGGCGCATTCCCCCCTCGATACAACGACACCTACCAATGAGGCCACTGTCACGGAGATGCCGACCGAAGTCTTGATGGACTTCAAAGGTGACATTCGTTTGACGCGAGTTGCTATCACACATGCCGACACGCCCAGCATGGACATGGACCTTGGCGAACAAACTGCGTTCACGCAGGAGTTTGCGTTGCCGATGCATGACATGGGAGCGGGTGTGTACGTCGTAGAATGGCGCGGACTTGGTGCTGATGGTCATGCCTTGAATGGCACCTTCAGCTTTACCGTCGAAGAATGATGCCTGATCTGTTCGGTCTGGCGGCCATCGGCACAAAATTCGCACTTTATCTTGGCGTGATGACTGCGGCAGGCACGGTGATGGCAACGTTAATTTTTCGGCTGGATCGCACACGAGGTCTGGCCGCTGCATTTGCGGTTCTCGGGCTGGCTGCAGCGATCCTCGCCTTTTCACTGCGCGGTGCCAATCTGACGGGCGATGTCAGCGGCATGACTGATCCAGAGATGCTGGGCCTGCTATGGACGACACCTGTCGGTACCGCATTACTGTTACGTTTGGTGGGTCTTGGTCTGTTGATCGCTGGCCTGTTCATGGGCAGCGTTGGAACTTGGGTCTCGGTATTGGGTGGTGTCATCGCGATCTGGTCATTCGATCACGTGGGCCACGTCTCTAGCCGTGACACGACACTGCTAGACATCGCTTTGATGTTACACCTTTTGGCCGTTGCGCTGTGGATTGGTGTTCTTACGCCACTGAAACGCTTGGCATCGTCTTCCAACACCTATGCTTCGGCTGCGGATGTGGGGCATCGATTTGGTGTTGTTGCCACTGTCACTGTCCCAGTGCTGATCATCTTGGGTGGCTATATGGGGTACGAGTTGGTCGGTTCGTTCTCCGCGCTCATTAGCAAAGGATACGGGCAGGCTTTGATCATCAAAGTGCTGCTGGTTGGTCTGCTTTTGGGGCTGGCCGCTGCCAACAAGCTGCGATTCATCCCCGAGCTTCGTGCGGGCGATACAGCAGCGGCAAACCATCTTTCCAAAATTATTTCAATCGAATGGCTGGTTATCCTTGCCGTGCTGGGAACGACCGCTGTTCTCACAACAAACCTAACTTTGCCAACATGAGGCACCACATGAACAGACGACACTTCTTGGCGACCGTTTCGGCCACAGCAATCTTACCTATGTCCACATTAGCAGCCCAAGACACGTTGCGACTGAAGGCAGAAACGGTGACGCAGCAAATCCTATCTGACGGAGATGGTGCAACATCCATGCTTGGCTTCAACGGATCAATGCCAGGTCCAGAACTTCGGGTGCAACGTGGTGAGAGGGTGAACATCGAAGTCGAGAACGGGCTCGATGAAGGCACCGCTGTGCATTGGCACGGCATCCGGTTGGAAAACCAGATGGACGGGGTGCCGATGTTGACGCAAGAGTTGATCGAACCCTCAGATACCAAAACCTATAGCTTTGTCCCGCCTGATGAGGGCACCTATTGGTATCACTCGCATTACATTTCTTATGAGCAGGTCGCTCGTGGCATGATGGGTCCGTTGATTGTTGAAGATGAAACGCCCCCAGATGTCGATCACGACATCACCGTGTTGATGGCCGATTGGCAGATACAGGAAGATGGCAGCTTGGCGGACGAGTTCACCGATATGCACAGTGTCGCCCACGGTGGTCACATGGGGAATTTTGCCCGTGCGTTCCTGTCCCAAGATCAGGTGAAGACTGGGGATCGTGTTCGGTTTCGGCTGATCAACGCCGCCACGAACCGCATTTTCCCTGTAGCGGTAAGCGGCGTTATCGGATCGGTCGTAGCATTGGATGGTATGGCCCTGTCCGAGCCACGTCCGATCACAGACTTTACCCTCGCACCTGCACAACGTGCAGACCTGATCGTAGATATCACGGGCCCTGTTGGGTTTGATATGTTGACCCGCCAGGGACCATATCGATTGGCTGATCTGGCTGTGAGTGGCACAAATACAGATAGGCAAGCTGGACCGATCATGGCTCTGTCACCGCCCGACCTGCCAACACCAACTGAGGCCGCGCAACATCTGACGTTGACGATGATGGGTGGTGCAATGGGCGGTCGCCATGATGGCGACAATATCTGGGCCTTCAACAACGTCTCGGACCTACAAGGCGACCCATTCGGTTCATTCCAGAATGGCGAAACTGTGCGGATCACCCTCAAAAACGATACCTCGTTCCCACACGGCATCCACCTGCACGGTCACCACTTTTATGAAGTTGATCAGAACGGGTCCTTGGGTGATCTGCGGGACACCACTCTAGTAAACGCAGGTGAAAGCCGCGATGTCATCTGCGTATTCGACAACCCTGGTCGCTGGCTGCTGCACTGCCACATGCTCAGCCACGCCGTTGGCGGGATGCGCACATGGGTGAACGTGGCATGAAGTTGTTGATCCCAATCTTTTTGTCGTTTGCTTCAACCGCCGCTGCTGATCACAACTGGGAAAATCGCGACATTGTTACAGGTCAAAGCCTGTACGCAAACAACTGCGCATCTTGCCACGGTGCCAACCTTGAGGGGCAACCGAACTGGCAATCCGCAGGGGCAGATGGTGTGCTTCCAGCCCCGCCTCATGACGGGACGGGCCATACATGGCATCACGATGACCAACTGCTATTTGAATACACCAAATTCGGTGGCGTTGCTGCATTGGAGGTCAGGGGCGTCACTTGGTTCAACAGCGGGATGCCAGCATTTGGTGAAACACTTACCGATGATGAGATATGGGATATCCTCGCCTACATCAGATCAACTTGGTCTGAGCGGGAACGCGGAGTCCAAGCCAGCAGGAACCCACCGCACTGATGGCACATCGAACCGAAAAGCACTGGACGCTATGACAGCGTATATTTTCCACGACCAACACGGATCATGCGACCGTCGTCACACAGTCCCCGCAGTGCGCGATAACAGGCTTCATGGCTAAGATTGATGCGGGTGGCCAACTCGGTGACAGTTGCATCGAAGTAGCCTGCCTGAACAGCCGCCAGTATCCGTTCTTTGGCTGACGGGATTGCCAGCAACTCGATATGTGCGCGGTATTGTTGAACCTGAACAGCAAGCAGCCTTGTGAAACCCTCGGAAAACGCAGGATTGGATTGCATCGCTGCAACGACATCCGCCTTTGCGATCTTTGTGACGCTTCCAGCTTCGCTGCATATCGCATCGCAGTGGTACGTCGCTGAGAAGACTGATGCCTCAGCAAACAGCCCGCCCGACATTGCCCTGTGAAGAGTCAAGGTTTCGCCACCCAGCCCAGCCCGTTGCAGTGTCACACATCCAGAAACGACACGGTAAAGCCCCGATGTTGTCTGGTTCTGGCGAAACAGCACGTCCCCCTTTTGCATGTCAATTATGCGACATGCATGCGTGGGCAGATGGGAAAAAGGATCAGGATACATATGATCTAGATCATAAACGATCGGAGTACAGTTGAATAGGGTGATCAAGAAATAGGAATGTTCAATGAAACTAGGTTTTTTCTCAGCAGCCATAATGTTTGTCGCATCGGGTGCCATGGCACAACATGCGCATACTTCAGGGTCACCAAGCGAAACGGGGCATTCCCAGTTCGCAGCGATTGCCGAGATTGTCACTCTGCTGCGTGATGATCCCAACACGGATTGGGCGCAGGTCGATATCAAAGCTCTGCGAGATCATCTTGTGAATATGGACAATGTGACGACGAGGGTATCCGTTGAGCGAAAGGTCGATGAGTCGAGTGTGATGTTCATGGTCACGGGAGATGATGTGGTTGTAGCATCAATCAGACGCATGGTGTTGGCACACAGTCCGATGTTGCAGCGAACATCGGACTGGACCGTCATCGCTGGGGAAATAGATAATGGCGCATCGATGCTGGTTCAGGTCGGTTCAGATGAAGAGTTGGATCAAGTGCTGGGACTGAGATTATTTGGGTTGATGACAATCGGAGCCCATCACCAACAGCACCATCTTATGATCGCGACGGGGCGGTCACCGCATTAACGTTGGATCGTTAGGTTTCAGTTGTGATTCCACCATCTGCCAAACGAACGTTAACTAAGCGAAGTTTCATCTGGTTATGGAACGCTTCGATACATCAGTGGTATGTTTTATGAAATTAAATCAAATACTTGCGCTTTGGTGGGCGACCCTGGAATCGAACCAGGCGTGCGTCTCCGCGAGGGAGTTACAGTCCCCTGCCACACCTTGCGGCCTGTCGCCCACTGTCATGCGCATTGCGTATGACGTGCTGGGTGATTACTAGCGACCCAAAGGCCCGTCAAGGCACAAATTGGCTCAAATTAGGTAGCCACTCAACAAAGGCGAAAAAGATGCAAAAACCAAAGTGGGTTGTTCAGAAAGAACAGGACAGAAAAGCAGAGGCAAATGCGACTGTTTGGTTGTTTGGGCTGCATGCTGTGCGTGATGCATTGATGAATCCAAATCGCACACGTTTGCGTTTAATCGTCACGTTAAACGCACAAAATAAGCTAGAAGAGGCAATTGCTGAGTCTGGCATGGAGCCCGAGGTTGTCGATCCGCGCAAGTTTTCGGCACCTCTGGATCCGGGGTCTGTCCACCAAGGCGCTGCGCTGGAAGTGAAGCCGCTTGATTGGGGGCGCTTAGATGATGTGGTTATCGGCGACGAACATCCACGCGTTCTTTTGTTGGATCGTGTGACCGATCCACATAACGTCGGTGCGATTCTTCGTTCAGCTGAAGTGCTGGGTGCCTCTGCTGTTATCGGAACGCGACACCATTCTGCACCTGAAACTGGTGCATTAGCTAAAACCGCCAGTGGTGCGTTGGAACGCCAACCTTATTTACGCATGCGCAATCTGGCGGATGCAATCATTTCCTTACAAGGAATGGGATATTTGGTATTGGGCCTTGATGGTGAAGCCGAGCATACGATCGAGCAAGCTGTAGAGGGTAAGACCCATTTGCCAGTTGCTCTTGTTCTGGGTGCTGAGGGGCCAGGGTTGCGCGATAAAACTAAAGAAACCTGTGATATGTTGGTCCGAATTGACGCAGCAGGTGAATTTGGTTCGCTCAACGTCTCGAATGCGGCGGCTTTGGCCTTATATGCTACCAAGGTCCGTATCTAAGCGGGTCTAAAAACCATTTAGAGGACTACGTGGGATATCCATCTAAAATAGTAACATGTTGTTATTGTGGCGCGCGTGCGGCTTTGGTTATGCCCAAGCACGGGCGTCACGAGTTGGCCTGTTCGCGATGTGGAGCTCCGTTGCATGATCTCAAGATGCTGCCTGTTGCCAAAACTGGCGAGCGTGAGTTGATACGGCACAGCCCCATACGCACGGCTAAATCGCACAATTCAAAAAAGCCAAAAAAGAAGTCGCCCAAACGCAAAAAATCCAAGAATAGCTTTAAGTTTCTAAAAAACGCGTTTGAAGAGGCATTCGATTTCATCGAAGATATTTTCGACTAAGTTGATTCATTCATTGCGAAGGGTTTCTAGGCTTAAATCCGCCGAAAATGACGATTGGTTTAAGTTTTCATTCACGGAATTGAGAGAAGGTCTTTTCCTGTGCCCAAGCGATACTATGTCCTTGGTACAGAGCGGCGGAATTGGAACTCCCGCTACTATGATACTGTCCCTCGTTCCATACCTACGCGCTCCATGGCAACGGCCATGGGGCGCTTTTTTTTTTCGCAAGGCTGATGTAGGAAAGGACCATGACTGAATATACAAATGAATTCCTCAAATCATTGCTCAGCAGTGTCAAACGCGTGGCCATCGTGGGGGTATCCAGTAATCCCGTACGACCCAGTTATTTTGTAGCGAGATATTTGAGTTTAAAAGGGTTTACGGTCATTCCCGTTAATCCGGGGCTCGCTGGCCAGACGTTGTTTGGTCAAGAGGTCAAAGCATCATTGTCCGATATCGAAGGATCAATTGACATGGTCGACATTTTTCGCCGCTCTGATGCTGTTCCTGCGATCGTTGATGAAGCCTTAGAGGCGTTTCCTGATCTAAAAGCAATTTGGATGCAGATTGGCGTGATACATGCGGACGCGGCAGAAACAGCTGAAGCACGTGGTGTTGATGTCGTACAGGATCGTTGCCCGAAGATTGAATATCAGCGGCTGTTTGGCGAATTGCGCTTTGGTGGATTCAACACAGGTATTATCAGCTCAAAACTGTGATCAGCGGGAGGCTTTTTCCGCGATGCCAGATTTGGCTTGGCGTTTGGCCAATTCATCGACCACATCATCAAGGCTGATGTCACGCGACGCCAACATAACCATCAAATGATATATCACGTCAGCTGCTTCTGATGTTAGGCCCGCTCTGTCGCCTTTTACAGCTTCGATAATGGCTTCAATAGCTTCTTCACCAAATTTCTCTGCACATTTCTCGGGGCCTTTGGATAACAATTGTGCTGTCCAGCTTGAGCTAGGGTCAGCGGTTTTGCGTGCCATGATCGTTTCAAATAGATCGTTGAGTGTCATGTGAGCCTCATTGGAATACCGGCATCTGCCATGTGTTGCTTGGCTTCACCGATTGTATATTCGCCAAAATGGAAGATCGAGGCTGCCAACACAGCTGATGCGCCACCTTTGGTTACGCCTTCAACAAGATGATCAAGATTTCCAACACCACCGGATGCGATCACCGGGATGTTCACAGCATCAGAAATGGCGCGGGTGAGGGGCAGGTTAAAGCCCTGTTTGGTCCCATCGCGATCCATTGAGGTCAGAAGAATTTCACCCGCGCCTTTTGCGGCGGCAAGCAGGGCAAATTCGACGGCATCAATGCCCGTAGGTTTGCGCCCCCCGTGGGTGAAGATTTCCCAGCGGCCCGGTTCAACAGTTTTGGCGTCAATCGCGCAGACGATACACTGGTTGCCGAATTGATCGGCGGCATCTGCGAGGACGTCAGGGTTTGCGACGGCTGCCGAATTGAAGCTGACCTTATCGGCCCCAGCCAATAACAGATTACGCACATCAACGCTGGTGCGGACACCACCGCCCACGGTGAGCGGGATATAACATTGCTCTGCCGTGCGCCGAACCACGTCAAACATGGTGCCGCGGTTTTCATGAGTGGCTTTGATGTCGAGGAAACACAGCTCATCCGCGCCAGCGGCGTCATAGGCGCGGGCGGATTCAACAGGGTCACCTGCATCGCGCAGGCCCACGAAATTGACACCTTTGACCACGCGGCCATCAGCAACGTCTAGGCAGGGGATGATGCGAGTTTTTAACATGGCTGTGGTGTAGCTGGGGTTTCGCGTGTGGGCAAGGTGTCAGGACGTGCGACGGCGATGGAGCAACTCGAAAACGCCGGCCGCGATGACCATGAATGGGCTGATGAAAATATATGCCATAAGCGAGACAAGCAGCGGTTTACTGAACGTATTGGCCAAGCCGAGCAACATGGCAGGGCGACATTCAACCCAATTGGTTACCAAGCTGCCGCGACATTGCTGATCCAGCATGACGGACAAGAAAATCACAAACAAGAAGGACGCACCGCCCCAAAACAATAGCTTTGTGGCATGAGGGTTCAAAGTTATGCGCGACAAAAGGAGTGCCGAGATGCACGGCACCATAAGGGCGATGATGATCAGCAGTTGGTTCATGATTTCAGCGCCTTGAGCGCCTCAGATAGATCAATCGCCCCATCATAAAGCGCACGACCAGAGATAACGCCGGAGATAATGTTTGTCGCTTTAAGCACCTTTAGGTCGTTCAGTGACGACACACCACCAGAGGCAATCACAGGGATCGAAACGGCGCGGGCGAGGGCTTCGGTTGCTTCGACGTTTGGGCCGCCCATTGCGCCATCGCGCATGATGTCGGTGTAGATTATTGCAGCAACGCCTGCATCCTCGAAGGATTTGGCGAGGTCCGTGACCATCACATCCGTTTCCTCAGCCCAACCTTTTGTTGCGACGCGCCCATTGCGGGCATCAATACCAACAGCGACTTGGTTCGTGAATGCGCGTGCTGCTTCACGGACCAGATCAGGATTTTCAACGGCAACAGTCCCAAGGATCACGCGGGATAGGCCTTTATCCAGCCATGCCTCAATCGTGGCCATGTCACGAATGCCGCCGCCCAGTTGGGTTGGCACTTTGCATGTCTTTAAGATCGCTTCGACAGGGGCAGCGTTCACAGGTTCGCCCGCGAACGCGCCATTTAGATCAACCAAGTGTAACCACTCACATCCTGCGTTCACAAATTCCATCGCTTGGGCGGCGGGATCGTCATTAAATACAGTGGATTGTTCCATGTCACCGTGAACAAGACGAACGGCTTGGCCGTCTTTTAGATCAATTGCGGGGTATAGGATCATCTGTTCAGGCCTCTTGCTTAACTGTTTGGGCCGTTATGCACGGCTAGCCCAGATTTGCAACGCGACCCAAGGTCAACCTTGCCACGATTAGCGTTGATAAAGCAGAGTAAGGTCAAAATAAGGGAGGAATAAACTATGAAGACATTTTTGATGGCCGCAGTTGCAACTGTTGCGCTGGGAGTAGGGGCTGCACAAGCAGATCCGGTACATGGTATGTGGCAGACGGTGAAAGACGATAATGGCAATTATGGCCATATCGACGTCAAAAGCTGTGGTGCCGCAATTTGCGGCACGCTTGTCAAGAGCTTTGACAGCTCAGGCGCTGCGTTCAAATCTGAAAACCAAGGCCGAAAAATTATCTGGAACATGAAATCCGATGGTGGCGGGGCATATAGCGGCGGCAAGGTGTATTCACCTGATCGCGACAAGACTTATAGCTCCAAGATGACTTTGAAAGGCAATAACCTGAATATCAAAGGCTGCGTTTTGGGTATTTGCCGTGACGGCGGTACGTGGAAGCGCGTTAACTAATTAGAAGATCCATTGGGCTATAGCCTAGCCCAATGGGAAACACCTTGGCTTTATGGTTTCCACTGTAAGAAGTTAGATAGCATGCGCAGGCCAGTGCCTTGGCTTTTTTCAGGGTGAAATTGCATGCCTAGCATCGTATCCCGACCAATTACTGCAGTCACGTCATGACCGTAATCGACATGCGCCAAACGTTCGGCAGAGTTGGCAACTTCAAAGTGGTATGAATGCACAAAATACGTGTGATCGCCTGACTCGATACCGTTCAGAACGGGATGCGGATGATTGATGATCAGATCATTCCACCCCATATGTGGCACCTTTAGCGATTTGTTTTCTGTTTTAATCTCAACCACTTCGCCTTTGATCCAATCAAGACCGGGGGTGTCGCGATATTCGCGACCCATCGTGGCCATCAATTGCATCCCAACGCAAATTCCTAAAAACGGACGGCCTTTTTCCTCGACCGCTTCACGCATAGCGTCAAAAAGACCACCCGTGCCTGTTAAGGCCTCATAGCACGCTGGAAATGCACCATCGCCGGGCAGCACGATACGATCAGCGCGCGCAACAATGTCCGCGTCTGAGGTGACGATGACCTCGCCAGCATCCACTTCGCGGGCCATGCGTTCGAATGCCTTGTGGGCCGAGTGCAGGTTACCACTCTCGTAATCAACAATTGCCGTTAGCATATGGGTTACAGTGCCCCTTTGGTCGACGGGATGTCGCCCGATTTGCGTGGGTCAACTTCAACCGCATCGCGCAGTGCACGGGCAACTGATTTGAAGGCAGCCTCCGCAATGTGGTGACTGTTAAAGCCGTGCAATTTGTCGACGTGTAAGGTGATGCCGCCGTGGGTTGCGAATGCTGTAAAGAACTCGCGGACCAATTCAGTATCGAAGTTGCCAATTTTTTGGGTTGGCAAGTCAACGTTCCAAATCAAATAGGGGCGCGCAGATAGGTCAAGTGCACAGCGTACTTGGGCATCGTCCATTGGCAGTAGACAGCTACCATAGCGCAGAATTCCACGTTTATCACCAAGGGCTTGGGTCAAGGCTTGGCCCAGTGCGATGCCAGTGTCTTCTACAGTGTGGTGATCATCGATGTGTAAATCGCCGTTGGCCCGAATTGTCATGTCGATCAAGGAGTGACGCGCCAATTGATCCAACATGTGGTCAAAAAATCCAACGCCAGTTTGGTTGTCAAAAATACCAGTGCCATCAAGATTGATTGTGACTGTGATTTCTGTTTCAGCGGTGGATCGTGTGATTGTAGCTGTGCGCATTGTCGTCTCCGATCAGCGGAAGTTATGTGGTTTTGAGTGGCTTATATGCGGGAAGTGAGGACAGGCCAAGATAGTGATGCCAAAGCAGGGGGTATATGTGCCTGATATGTCGTTGCGCTATTGGACTGGATTTTGAAAAACAAAAAATCCAGTCAAAACTGACTGGCTTTTTTGTTTAGTTGGAGCGGGCGAGGCGATTCGAACGCCCGACCCTAACCTTGGCAAGGTTATGCTCTACCCCTGAGCTACGCCCGCTTCCTTGGGTGTGGTCGATTTATAATCGCGCAGCGAAACCTGCAAGTGAAAAATTCACTTAGGTCCCATTAATTTGAAATGGGGCCGTTTTTGAACTTCTTATTGTATGGTTGAGGAAGTTTTGAACAACAAAAAAGCCAGTCAAAACTGACTGGCTTTTTTGTTTAGTTGGAGCGGGCGAGGCGATTCGAACGCCCGACCCTAACCTTGGCAAGGTTATGCTCTACCCCTGAGCTACGCCCGCTTCCTTGGGTAGGGCCGATCTATAATTGCGCGACAGAACCTGCAAGAGAAAAAGGTGCGTCAGTCCGAAATAATCCTACAAATTTTGTGCAGCAGGCGAACTTCATCTTAAAATATGGGAACCGGAACGCCCTCAGTCCTTAATTTCAAAGGGTTCTGGTAATTCAAAAAGGGTTTTAGCCCCCAATTGCCCCATGTTTGCTGCAAGGTCCTTTGCCAAGATATCAACCAAGTGCGCGGGGCCTTTGTCGCCAAGTGCACCAAGCGCGTAGTGCCAAGCTCGACCTAACATCACAAAGTCAGCGCCAGATGCGAGGGCGCGCAAGATATCCAACCCACCCTCGATGCCGCTATCAAAGATGATTGGCAGTTTTGTTGCGGCTTTGATCTTGGGGAGTATGTCGATTGTAGCGGGGGCGGCATCGAATTGACGACCAGCATGGTTCGAGACCCAAATGGCATCCAAGCCGATTTTCTCAAGCGCAGTTGCATCATCGGGACGCAGAATACCTTTAACAATAAATGGCCCATCCCAGGCATCACGAAGCCATTTGACGTACCCCCAGTCCGGAGAGGTGCGCAAAAGGTAACCAACATGTGCGGTTGATGAGAGGCCTTCGGCAGCTGGAGTCGAATAATTATCTAGCATTTTCATATGCGGCATGCCGTGACGCATCGTACCCAAAGCCCACGCAGGTTTTTGTAACACTTGTGCCAACAATCTTGGCGTCAATCTCGGGGGATTGGTAAGACCAGACCGCGTCTGACGTTCACGGCGCGAAGCAACGGGCACATCAACCGTTAGGACAAGCGTTTTAAATCCTGCAGCTTTTGCGCGTTCTAACATATCGATGCGAATGGCTTCATCTCGTGGAGGGTACATCTGAAACCAAGCATTTTCACCTAAATGAGGCGCAAGGTCTTCGGGTGCCTGCGCAGCCACGGTGGAAAGGGTGTAGGGTATACCCATTGATGCGGCAGACTTTGCCAGCAATTGTTCCGCGTTCGGCCAAATCAAACCCGACATGCCGATTGGTGAAATCCCGAAGGGTAGAGGTAAGGATTGGCCAAGACAGGTTGTCGACAGATCCGGTGTGAATTCACCGTGCAAAACGGAGGGTGTGAGGCCTACCCGACTAAGGCCGGCCTGATTGCGCATTTTTGTTCGTTCATCCCCCGTCGCGCTGTCTAGGTATTCCCAAACGAATGATGGGATGCGTTTCTTCGCGCCTGCGCGCAAATCGGAAATGGCGGGATATGTGTTGTGCAAGCTCATATGTGCATTTGGGGTCGTGCGTTTGCATATGTCCATAGGTCACTGTTGGGGGCTTTGCCCCCGCCAGCCTGCGGCTGTCTCCCCCAGAGTTTGGTTGGTAAGATGAAGGTGCGGAACGGAGTGTGAACATCTTTGGGCTGATGGGGTTTTCCTTTGCCGTATTTGGGGCTAGGTTTATTGCCATGAATGATTTCGATGAAATGGACGCCTTCGACGGCGCATCTTTGTCTGCGCGTGCTATGGCCGCGCGTCCGCAACCCTATTTGGATGGCTTGAACCCAGCCCAACGCGCCGCCGTTGAG
>Ga0233426_10002090_pt1 | contig 17179 bp, 14 predicted proteins | sample SI_118_April2016_6_FD_179875 | JGI IMG/M metagenome (GOLD analysis project Ga0233426, IMG submission 179875) | Seawater microbial communities from Saanich Inlet, British Columbia, Canada - SI_118_April2016_10_MG | ecosystem: Environmental > Aquatic > Marine > Inlet | place: Canada: British...
AAAAGGCTTGAGTTTTCCCGTGTAATCATTAATATGTGCGCCTCGTTGAGCAGCAAGCTTAACGTTTACCAACACAAAATTCGGGTCGTTAGCTCAGTTGGTAGAGCAGTTGGCTTTTAACCAATTGGTCGCGCGTTCGAGTCGCGCACGACCCACCATTATAAGAAAGGCCACCCAGTAGGGTGGCTTTTTTTTTAGCTTCGTTTTCTCTCTTGGCTTTTTTCTTGATAGTCTAAGCTAACTGTTAACCTTAGGATTTTTCCTGTGATTTCTACCGCTAATGTCACCATGCAGTTTGGTGCAAAACCTCTATTTGAAAATATTTCCGTAAAATTCGGCAACGGGAATCGCTATGGCCTAATCGGTGCAAACGGTTGCGGTAAATCAACCTTCATGAAAATTCTTGATGGTAGCCTTGCGCCATCAGCGGGTAACGTTTCTATTACACCTAATGAGCGAGTAGGTAAACTCAGTCAAGATCAGTTTGCCTTCGAAGACTTTACCGTGGTTGATACTGTGATTATGGGGCACGCTGAGCTATGGAAAATCAAACAGGAGCGTGATCGCATCTACAGCCTGCCAGAAATGACAGAAGAAGAGGGTATGCTAGTTGCGGAGTTAGAAACGGAGTTTGCAGAAATGGATGGCTATACCGCCGAAAGCCGAGCGGAAGAAATTTTAATGGGTGCCGGTATTGAACAAGAATTACATTATGGCCTCATGAGTGATATCGCACCGGGACGAAAATTACGTGTATTGCTCGCTCAAGCGTTATTTTCAGATCCAGATATTTTGCTGTTAGACGAACCGACAAACAACCTCGATATTAATACCATTAGCTGGTTAGAAAATATTCTTAACGAGCGTGAAAGTACGATGGTCATTATTTCCCACGATCGGCATTTCTTAAACGCAGTTTGTACGCATATGGCCGATATTGATTATGGCGAGTTGCGAGTGTACCCCGGCAATTACGATGACTTTATGCGAGCAGCTACAGAGGTTCAGGAGCGTTTGCATTCAGAGAATAGCAAAAAGAGCGCGCAAATTGCTGACCTTCAGCAGTTTGTTAGTCGCTTCTCGGCTAATGCATCGAAAGCGAAGCAGGCTACGTCCCGTGCTAAACAATTGGAAAAAATCAAGTTAGATGAGATTAAGCCATCTAGCCGAATGAATCCCTTTATTCGATTTAAGCAAGATAAAAAATTACATCGTCAGGCATTGATCTTAGAAAATCTGAGTCATGGTTTTGAGGATAATACGTTATTCAAAAAGGCAAATGTCATTCTTGATGCGGGAGAGCGTGTCGCTATTATTGGTGAAAATGGTGCGGGTAAAACCACATTGCTACGTTGTTTAATGAACCAGCTAAGCCCGCAAGATGGCCAAATAAAATGGTCAGAAAATGCAGCGTTAGGTTATTGCCCGCAAGACAGTACCGACGATTTTGCAGAAGATATTAATCTTTTTGATTGGATGAGCCGGTGGCGTAAACCGAATCACGATGATCAAATTGTCAGAGCGACATTGGGGCGTTTATTGTTCTCGGCTGATGATTTTAATAAGCGTGTTACGGTTTGTTCTGGTGGTGAAAAGAATCGCCTGTTGTTCGGCAAGTTGATGATGATGGATTCGAATGTATTATTAATGGATGAGCCGACTAACCACTTGGATATGGAATCTATCGAAGCGTTAAATCTTGCATTAGAGCATTATGAAGGCACCTTGCTATTTGTCAGTCATGATCGAGAGTTTGTATCGTCATTGGCTACACATATCATCGAAATTAGAGGTCAAGAGCTACATAGTTTCAAAGGGACTTATAGCGAGTATCTTTCAAGCCAAGCGTCGTTAGGCGTTAAGTTTGCGTAGTAAAAATGTTTTAAAATAAAACACTATCCGGTGAGCGATAATGGCTAATCTGCGTATAATAAGCGGATATATTATTGCTCTAGGATGTGTTTTTAGCTATGTCGCCATCTAGTCTTTCATCATCTATTTCTTGTGATGCCCCCATAGAAAACCTCAGCGCTCAGATGGGTGCTTTACTCTTATCTCACGGTTATACCATTACGACCGCTGAATCTTGTACCGGCGGCGGTATTGCGCAGGCAATTACCGATGTTCCAGGCAGTTCTCGATGGTTTTCTTACGGCTTCGTTACCTACAGTAATAGTGCTAAGCAACAGCTGCTGAGTGTTAGTGAGGCAGTTATTGAGCTTTATGGCGCTGTTAGTGAGCAGGCAGTTGAAAGTATGGCTATAGGCGCATTAAAAGCTGCTCAGGCCGATGTGGCGATTGCTGTCAGTGGTATTGCAGGACCGGATGGTGGGACTAAAGCAAAGCCGGTAGGCACAGTATGGATTGCATGGCTAGTTGGCGGCGGTGAAGCTATCACTCGTTGCTATAATTTTTTAGGTGATAGAAAATCTATTAGAAATCAATCGATTAATGAAGTGTTGGCTATAACAATTGATCTGCTGGAGCAAAAAAAGTCAAAAAACACTGTATAAAATAATAGTACTGGTTGCGCGTACAGTATTTTAAGTTTATAGTAACCATCATTGAGTGAGGCGATTCTGCCGAAGCCGTAAAAAAGCGAATAATATTTTGAGCAAGCAAACCGTAAAAAGCAAAGCGAAAGGGGAAAAAAATATGGACTCTAACAAAGATAAAGCCTTGGAAGCCGCTCTTAGCCAAATTGAGCGTCAATTTGGTAAAGGTACAGTTATGCGAATGGGCGACAAAGAGCTCGTTAAAATCCCTGCTATATCTACGGGCTCATTAGGATTAGATATCGCTCTAGGCATAGGGGGTTTACCTAAAGGTCGTATTGCTGAAATTTATGGTCCCGAATCATCAGGTAAAACAACATTAACATTGCAAGTTATTGCTGAAGCGCAAAAGCAGGGTGGCACATGCGCCTTTATCGATGCAGAGCATGCATTAGACCCCGTGTATGCGGAAAAATTAGGTGTTAACGTAGATGATCTTATTATTTCTCAACCAGATACCGGTGAGCAAGCGTTAGAAGTGGCGGATATGCTAGTTCGCTCAGGGGCGGTGGATGTTATTGTTGTCGACTCAGTGGCTGCTTTAACACCAAAGGCTGAGATCGAAGGTGATATGGGTGATCATCATGTCGGCTTGCAGGCACGATTAATGTCTCAGGCGCTGCGCAAAATCACCGGCAATATTAAAAACGCTAATTGCTTGGCGATTTTTATTAACCAAATTCGCATGAAAATTGGTGTGATGTTTGGTAATCCAGAAACTACTACAGGTGGTAATGCTCTTAAATTTTATTCATCGGTGCGTTTAGATATTCGCCGTATCGGTGCAGTAAAAGAGGGTGAAGACATTGTTGGGTCTGAGACTCGCGTTAAAGTCGTTAAAAACAAAGTGGCTCCTCCTTTTAAGCAAACCGAATTTCAAATTATGTATGGTCGTGGCATTAACCGCTTAGGTGAAGTTATAGACTACGGTGTGAAGCTCGAGTTAATTGATAAAGCAGGTGCTTGGTACAGTTATAAAGGCGAAAAAATTGGCCAAGGTAAAAATAATGTGATTAAGTTTTTACAAGAGCGACCAGAAATAGCTGAAGAAGTTGAACTGGCTATTCGTCGAGAATTTTTGCCTGATACAGTAGAGGGCGCTGCGGATAATGTAGTTGAAATAATAGCTGATCAACCGCAAGCGTAAATGAGTCGTTACTCAGGCAGCGCATTTAATCTCCGTAGCTAGCTATAGAATATGAGCCCCGCTATAGCCAGCTACGGTAGCTAACCAATACCGGTAATGACAATGACAAATACAGCGTATACATCTACCAACATGTCTTTTGATAATACTTATAACCGTTTTTCGACACGATCAGATGACGTTAAGGCGATAAAAGTGAGTGCTCTACGTTACCTTGCTCGTCGTGAGTATTCTCGTGTAGAGCTATACAGAAAGCTTTCACAAAAATTCTCAGCAGTTGATGCTATTCAAGCAGTTCTGGATGAATTAAAAGAGCAGGGTTATCAGAGTGATACGCGTTTTACAGAGTCGTTTATTCGAGCCAAAGTGAATGCGGGTAATGGCCCTTTTAAAATTAAGATTGAGTTAAGAGAAAAAGGAATTTGTGAGAGTACAGCCCTCGCGGCTTTTGACCGTCAATCAATAGACTGGTTGGTCTTGGCTGAAACCGTTAAGCAGAAACGATTTGGTGCTGAATTAACAGATGCACTGCCTTTGTCTGAGTTGGCAAAGCAGGTGCGTTATTTAAAAAATAAAGGTTTTTATCAAGAACATATAGATCAAGTTATTAATACTAAACCGTCGTTTTAGTTTCCTCTTCATTTTAGCCCTGTTCTTCGTTTATTCTAATAAAATAGTCACATTGCTATCTAAGGTCGGAAGTCATTACGGCCTTTTTTCTTTCCTGTCTTTTACTTTATTTTTCATTATCTATTGATCTCTCTTGTTATTTACCCTGCCTGTCTTCAAGTAATGGATTATAATTTTTTTGCTACATTTCTGTACCACGGATTTATACTCCGAATCGTGCTGAATTATGTTATTGTTATGCCGGATTAATGATGCCTTTTTATACTGCAGTGCGTTTTTATGGAGCAGGGTTAGGGTATATTTGTAGTAAATGTCGCTTGTAGAGGTAATCGTGGACAAAAACCAAAAACATAAAAAGTCGATGCAAAAGCAAAAGCAAAATGTAGACGCACATATCGAAGCTGCCTCGACAGAGCGTGGCGTCTCGGTATTACTAACGGGAAATGGTAAAGGCAAATCTAGTTCTGCTTTTGGTATGGTTATGCGTGCGTTAGGTTATGGTCAAAAAGTGGCAGTTATTCAATTTATTAAAGGGCAGCAGCTTTCGGGCGAAGAGATATATGTCAGAGAGCAATGTCCTCAGGTGACTTTTTATCAGATGGGAACGGGCTTTACGTGGGATACACAAGATAGAGAAGCGGATATTCAGGCTGCAGAAAGAACGTGGGCACAAGTAGCACCGTTACTAGAAGACCCTACGTATGATTTAGTGGTTCTAGATGAATTAACGTATATGTTATCGTTTAAGTATCTGGAGGAAGAGGTGGTGTTAAATGCTCTAAAAAATAGACCCGTAGAGCAAAGTGTTGTTGTTACTGGTCGAGGCGGTGGTGCTGGTCTGCAAGAAATAATGGATACAGTATCTGAGGTAAAAGATTCTAAACACGCATACACAAGTGGAATTAAAGCGCGTAAAGGCGTTGATTATTAAGTCAAAAACTCCTTGTGCTTTATTATCCTTTTAAATTTTTTCTTCAAAACTTAATCGTAAACTGATATGACAACTCATCTTATTCTTGGTGGTGCCCGCAGCGGAAAAAGCCGTTATGCGGAAGAACAGGCAAAAAAAAATGCACTAGCTAATCGTCAATCGTTAGTTTACGTAGCGACAGCAGAGGTTAAAAGCGATACTGAAATGAAATCTCGTATTATTTTGCATCAGCAGCGTAGAGATTCGAGTTGGCGTTTAATAGAAGAGCCATTGCACTTGGCTGCTATTTTGGATGAAGCGACAGAGCAGCAATGTGTGTTAATTGATTGCTTAACTCTATGGTTGACGAACGCATTAATGAATGACCGTTGGGGTGAGGTGAAAACAGCCTTATTGCTATCACTTAAAAATACATCGGCGAGTGTATTTTTTGTCAGTAACGAAGTGGGTTCAGGTGTTGTTCCTATGGGAGAATTATCGCGACAGTTTGTCGATGAGGCGGGTTGCTTGCATCAAGAATTGGCAGAATTATGCGAGCAAGTGACTTTAGTGGTTGCAGGCCTCCCGTTATCGCTCAAAGTATCAGCGTCTCATTAATAGGTGTTAGCCAATAACCTCTATAGGAAAAATGCATGAATAAGTGGATCTTTGATGCAGTAAAATCAATTGACGTTACGGCCACCAAACTAGCGCAAGCTCATCAGACAATATTAACAAAACCTCCTGGCTCTTTAGGGCGTTTAGAAATATTAGCGGAAAAGTTTGCAGGCTGGCAGTCTAAACAGCATCCTATTTTGGAACAGCTTCATATTGGTGTCTTTGCTGCTGATCATGGTGTATGTAAACAAAATGTATCTGCTTTTCCCCAAGAAGTTACCGTGCAAATGATAGCCAATTTTTTAGAGGGTGGCGCTGCTATTAGTGTGCTAAGTCAGCAGATCGGTGCAAGTTTAACCGTGTGTAATTTAGGCACCGTTGTTGCTTTGCCTGAAAAATATGAAGGGCACCCACAGCTGATAGAAGCAAATATTGCGAAAGAGTCAGCAGATTTTTCCATACAAGAAGCGATGACTGATGAGCAGCTACAAAAAGCGTTAATGGCAGGTCGAGAATTGGTAGCGGAGAAGGTTTTTGACCTTCAAGAATGTTCTATTCCTCCTACTCCATCTCTACATTTGTTTATTGGTGGTGAAATGGGGATTGGTAATACTAGTTCAGCTTCTGCCATATATGCTGCTCAATTAGGATTAACGGCTGCAGAAGTCGTTGGGCCGGGTACGGGTATTGATCAAAGTGGTTTGCTGCGTAAACAATCTGTAATTAATGCGGCTTTGAAATTGCACGTAGATTATTTAGCAGACCCCTATCAAACGTTACGTTGTGTAGGTGGTTTTGAAATTGCGGCTTTAGTGGGTAGTTATATTTATTGTGCACAAATAGGAGTTCCTGTTTTAGTTGACGGCTTTATTTGTACCGCGGCAGCATTAATCGCGGTGAAACTTAATGCTTCGGTAGGTGATTGGTTATTGTTTTCTCACCGTTCAGCAGAACCTGCACATCACTTAGCACTAGAAGCGTTGTCTGCAAATGTATTACTAGATTTAGAATTGCGTCTTGGAGAAGGCAGTGGTGCTGCACTGGCCGTACCTCTATTACAATCAGCATTGGCATTACATAATAATATGGCTACTTTTGAGCAGGCGGGTGTGAGTGCGGGCTAATCAATATGTAACGACGACCATTGATCTTTTGCGTCACGGCGAGTGCGGAGACGGGCATTGCTATCGTGGGAGTACTGATGTGGCTTTATCGGCATTAGGTTATCAGCAAATGCTATCAAGTGTTGAGTATTTGGGGGCTTTATCTTGGGATCGAATAGTTAGTTCTCCCTTGCAGCGTTGCTCTAAATTTTCCACTGAACTGGCGACTCAACAACAAAAACCTATTAAGTTAGAGAGTGGTTTTCAAGAATTGCATTTTGGTGATTGGGAAGGTCAGCTTATTGATCACGTGTGGGAAACACAGCAAATAGCAGTAGAACGTTGGTTTGCCGATTCAGTTAATTGTCCGCCACCTAATGGTGAGAGAGCGGATGATTTTTTTCTGCGTGTACAGCAGGCGCTCATCGGTAATCTGTCCACCACAGATAACGAACACTTATTATTTGTGATTCATGGTGGTGTCATTAGGGCGCTAATGGCAAATTGTCTATCAATGTCCATTGTGGATATGAATCGCTTTGAAGTGCCTTACGCCTGTTTCTCTCGTATCCAAGTGACCTACGATAAAAATAATCGACAATATTTTTATCGGCTTATAGCCCACAATTTAGCGGCAGTTGATTCTTTAATATGAAAACTTTTTCTAAGCGCGCATGTAAAGATGTATTAGCTCCTTTTTTTATGTCTATCGCCTTGTTGACACGCTTGCCCGTGACTGGTTTTTTACCCCAAGACTGGAGTGATAAAGCGTTAGGGAGGTCAGCGCTTTGGTATCCTTTTGTCGGGTTACTGCTCGGTATTCTATTGGTTATTCTAGTATTGCTTTTGCCTCAGCAGTCTGCTCCATTAGTTGTAGCAACATTGGTTGTGACGTTATGGGTGTTGCTAACAGGAGCGCTTCACCTAGATGGTCTGGCAGACTGTGTAGATGCTATGTATGCAGGTCATGCCGTCATAAAAAAAGAGCCATCCTCTGAAAGTGAAGAGTGCCCTAAAAAAGAGTGCCCTAAAAAGCAAACGCTGTTTCGCGTATTAAAAGACCCAAACGTAGGTGCTATGGGTGTGATCGCGCTGATGTTATTGCTTGTGTTAAAAGTGAGCTTGATTAGTATGAGCTCGCAGTTAGTCTTAAGTATGTTGGTTGCTGTTGTGGTGTCTAGATCTGCAGCACTGGCCTTCATTGTAATAACCCCTTATACACCTTATGCATCAAAAGCGGGTTTGGGGGCAGTTTTAGCAGTGTATACACCTAAAAAAGTATCAATGGTTATCTTGTTGTGTGTGTTTGTTGGACTGCTCTTTATTTTGCCTGTCGTTGACGTTTTTATCTTGTTAGTTGTGCAGTTGATGCTGTTTTATTGCTGGAGAAATTACTGGGTAAAACAGCTAGGTGGTTTTGTTGGTGATGCTATCGGCGCATTAATAGAGCTGAGTGAAGTGACCTTATTGCTCACGTTATATTTTTTATTTTTATAATGGAAGCGCCGTGATTGCTCTCGTTTTATTAACTGCTATATTCTTAGATCGTTTATTTGCTGAGCCGAGGTGTTTCCACCCTTTGGTAGGCTTTGGTGCTATGGCGAATAGAATAGAAAGCTGTCTGAATGAGTCATGTCTTAATAAGTCACGTACTTCGTCTAGTGTGCAGTTAATTTCCGGTATATTTAGTTGGGTGATTGTTGTTATCGCTCCTACACTGTTGATTCTTTTTTTCGTTACTTTGGTTGAGGAGTGGGTTGGAGAGTGGGTTGGTAATCGCGTTTATACTAATTGGTTTTTTGATGTAATTTTCCTATATTTAGCGATAGGTTACACCAGCTTGCGCCAACATGCTGTGGCGATATTGACTCCCTTAAAAGCGAATGACTTAGCTACTGCTCGTCAAAAGGTCGGCTGGATTGTGAGTCGTGATACGGCTGATTTAGACGAAGTCGGTGTGCGAAAAGCCACTATTGAGTCGGTGCTTGAGAATGGTAGTGACGCGATTTTTGCTCCCGTTTTTTGGTATGTTATTGGTGGCTTGCCTGCAGTGATTATTTACCGCTTAAGTAATACCTTAGATGCCATGTGGGGATATAAAACGCCTCGTTTTCTTTATTTTGGCCGCTTTTCTGCGCGAATGGATGATGTGTTGAATTATTTGCCTAGCAGGCTCGTGGCTTTGAGTTATGCCTTATGTGGCCAGTTTTTTGGTGCTATAAGGTGCTGGCGAGAGCAGGCGCATTTGCTGAATAGTCCTAATGCGGGTGTTGTTATGACTGCGGGAGCGGGTGCGTTAAATTGCGAACTAGGTGGCGATACCTCTTATTACGGTGAGGTGGTTGTTAAGCCTGTTTTTGGTGGTAAATGTGATGTCACTAATCAAGATATAAGTCGTGCGTTACAGCTAATTGATAGGACTTTGGTATTGTGGTGTGTTGTTATTTGCCTAATAGCCTACTTTGCTTGAGCCTCGCTAAATCGAATCACTGTTATCTAAGAAGTTGTATGGGCTGTTTTGTAGATTGGATCGTAATTTTTCCCTGCCTGCCATTTTTTCCTGCACTTCTGTAGGAAGGTCAGTAAATAAAATAATGTTTTTTTCGATTAATAAATTAATGACATCTTCTGTTGCTCGAGCAAAATCTTGATCTGACTCAGACAAGGTTTGTTTTGCTGTGTTGGTATCTTGTTGTTCTTTTGATGATGTCAAAAAAGCAATGATTTCGGGATGCGTTGGAGCAAGAAACTCAGTGTGTTCGTCATCGCTCTGATGTCGTAATGAAATAATGACATCGTTAGAGTCACGTTGAAAATAAGGCATGGTTAGCGGCCTCTATGGGTCTTTTTGTTGGTTGTTATTCTAATATAGACTAAAATAAACTAAAAAGAGTGTCTATTTAGAAGAAATAAAGCGAAACGGCTGTAAGAGTGGTGTATGTTAAGCAAATGTAGTTGTTTATTGTTTGCGTTGACTCACTTGTTCTTTATTTTTTAGGCCGTCAGCACTAATTCACTAGCAGGTAAAATCATTGAAAAATAAAACCTCTAATAAACCTTCGTCTTCTCAACGTGTGACCGAAGAGCCGTTACCTGCTCGTACCGTTAACGAAAATAGCGCTGATAATAGTGTTAATAGTAGTAGCGTTAGTAGTAGCACTAATAGTAGTAGCGATATAGATAACAGTAGTAGTTATAATGCAGCAGATAGTTCTAATAATGCAGAGGGTGATTCAGATACACCTAAAGAGTTTCATGACCCTCTGTTGGCGTGTTTGTTGCTAATTACCAAGTTGGAAAATACACCTTGCTCAGAAACCTCGCTGATTGCTGGCCTTCCTTTAGTTGATGAAAAATTAACCCCTGAGCTTTTTGTCCGTGCTGCAGAGCGTGCAGGTCTCAATGCTAAAGTTAAGCAAAAAGAGATTGCAGATATTCCAGATATCGTATTGCCAGCGACATTGCTACTTAAACGTAATCGAGCAGTCATTATGCTTTCCTATGATGCGGTTCAAGGGAAGGCGGTGATTTTAGAGTCAAAGACGGGCACCGAAAAAACAGTTGCCTTGGATGCGCTCTCACTGGCTTATTCCGGCTATGTTATTTATACCCGGGCGGCTTATCAGCTTGATCAGTCTATTACCGAAACTCATGTCGATTCAAATCAAGGGCATTGGTTTTGGTCGGTAATGAAGTCCTCCTGGCGCATATATAGAGATGTGTTGCTAGCCTCTTTGTTTATTAACTTATTTGCAGTGGCTAACCCATTATTTGTTATGAATGTCTATGACAGAGTCGTCCCAAATAATGCAGTAGAAACATTATGGGTGTTAGCGATAGGCGTGTTAATTGTTTTCCTCTTTGATGCTATTTTGAAAATGCTCCGCGGATACTTTATTGAGGTGGCCGGTAAAAAGTCGGATATTTTATTGTCGTCTTTTCTTTTCGAAAGAGTGTTGGGTTCACGTTATAGTGAACGTCCTGCTTCAGTGGGGGCTTTTACTAGCCAGTTCCGGGAATTTGATCAAGTTCGAAATTTCTATACCACATCAACTATATCGGCGTTTGTCGATATGCCTTTCGTCATTATATTCTTGTTATTGATATTTTATGTGGGCGGTCCATTAGTGGTTGTACCGCTCGTCGCATTACCGTTAATTTTAGGTTTCGGTTTGATTATGCGCAAGCCTATCAGACATGCGGTAGAGCAAACCTTTGCCTCTGGTGCGCAAAAAAGTGCCACATTGGTAGAGTCGTTGGTAGGATTAGAGACTGTTAAAACCTTGGGCGCAGAGGGTGTGATACAGCGAGTTTGGGAGCAGTCGGTTGGGCACCTGTCTGTTTGGAGTCAAAAAATGCGCATGCTATCTATGTCGGTTGGGGTTTTTTCTGGCACCGTTACGCAGGTTGCTAATATAGTTATTATTATTGTTGGTGTTTACCTAATCGCAGAGCGAGAGCTAACAATGGGTGCCTTAATTGCTAGCGTTATGTTGGCTGGGCGAGCATTGTCACCCATTGCTCAGGTAGCGACATTGCTAGTGACTTATGATCAAACGAAAACAGCGCTAGATGGCCTTGAGCAAATAGTGGCTAAAACACAAGAACGAGATCCGCAACGGCCATTTGTTAAGCGCCCTAGCTTTAATGGGGGGATTCGTTTTCAGGATGTCAGCTTTGCTTACCCTGGAGAAGAAACTCCAGTGTTAAAAAATATTTCTTTTGCGATTAAACCGGGTGAAAAAGTAGGGTTAATTGGTCGAATCGGTTCAGGTAAATCAACCATTCATAAATTGCTACTAAACCTCTATAAGCCGAGTGAAGGCAGTATTTTGGTTGATGGAATTGATATACAGCAAATAGATCCTGCCGATTTACGTCGCCATGTGGGGTATATGCCCCAAGATGTAGTACTGTTTTCTGGTACGGTAAAGTCTAATATTATGTATGGCTCCCCCCATGTTGAAGACGACGATATTCTTCGTGCCGCTGAAGTGTCTGGCGTTAAGGAGTTTGTTGATAGTCACCCAATGGGATTTGATCGTCCCGTTGGTGAGCGTGGTCAGGCATTATCAGGAGGGCAAAGGCAGAGCATTGGGATGGCAAGGGCAATGTTGAATGATGTCCCTATGTACCTGTACGACGAGCCTACTAGCGGAATGGATAATACAACGGAAACAATAGTGACTCAGCGATTAGCTGAAGCAGTAAAAGATAAAACTCTTGTGCTGGTCACCCATAAGGCATCTTTGCTTTCAATGGTCGAACGATTAATTGTGCTAGATAAAGGCAAAATTGTTGCAGACGGGCCTAGAGATGCTGTAATCGAAGCTCTACAGAAGGGGCAATTACGTGTCGCTTAAACTTCCTCAAAATAAACAATCGGCTAAGCAACCTGAAATAGATGAAGATGATTTAGCCTATACTTCTTCCGCTGCGTCGGCCATTTTGCATCAAACCCCGAGAGGCGGTCAGCAATTGCTATGGGCTATCGGGATATTTATTGTAGTGATGGTGATATGGGCATCTCTAGCTTATGTAGATGAATTTACGCGCGGTGAGGGGCAAGTAATCCCCTCTCAGTATGTGCAAATTGTACAAAACCTTGAAGGGGGGATTGTAAATGAAGTGTTTGTCAAAGAGGGGCAGGCCGTAGAGCGTGGTCAGCCGCTACTGAGGCTGGATGATAAACGGTTTTCTTTTTCTCTACGCGAAAGTGAAGTTAATCAATCGCAGTTGTTATCTCAATCGCTGCGGCTAAAAGCAGAAGCTGTAGGTGAGCCTTTTCCTGAAGATGAGTTATTAGCTCTAGTGCCGGAAAAAATTGTCGCTGCTGAGAAAGCGCTTTATTTTGCCCGTGCTCAAGAGCTTAATACGAGCAATCAAGTCATTGTTCAGCAAGTGGTACAAAAAAGGCAGGAGTTGTCTGAGTGGCAAGCTAAATTTCAGCGATTAAAACGAAGTTATAACCTATTGAAAGATGAGTTAGATCTTACCGCTCCCTTGGTTGCCCAAGGCGCGGTCTCTCAAGTCGAGGTGCTACGTTTGCGAAGAGAGCTAAATGATGTGCAAGGTGAGATGAAAGCGGCGCAGCTTGCGATTCCTCGAATAAATTCTTCTCTTAATGAGTCAGAGCAAAAGTTGGCTGCTGCTGAGTCGGCATTTCGAAGTCGTTCTCAGGCTGAATATAACGAAGTGAAAGCAGAGCTCAATCGTTTGAACGAGTCTAGTCAGGCGATTGCGGATCAGGTTGATCGAACGTTAGTCGTGTCCCCTGTAGCGGGAACGATTAAGCAGTTGTTTGTTAAAACCCTAGGCGGTGTGATCCAGCCAGGTCGAGATTTAGTGGCTATTGTCCCTACCGAAGATAAGTTACGTGTTGAGGCTCGAGTTAGTCCTGCGGATATTGCCTTCTTGCACCCTCAGCAAAAAGCGGTGGTTAAATTTACCGCCTATGATTTTTCTGTGCATGGTGGTTTAACAGGTGAGGTTATCAATATCAGTCCAGATACTATTACCGATGAAGAAGGAAATAGTTTCTACGTGGTGCAAATTGAAACTGAGCAGTCATTTTTAGGTAGCGAAGTGAACCCTAAGCCTATTATTGCAGGCATGACCGTTAGCGTTGATATTCTTACCGGCCAGAAGACGGTTCTTGACTACATACTCAAGCCTATATTAAAAACTAAGCAGCTCGCTCTAAGAGAGCGTTAATGTTTTTATTAGTCGCTAATCTTATGAAAAGTGATTGTGATTTTTACGTGACTTTTGTGAGGCTTTTGGTGTCTCACCACCTTGTATAACTTGATTTAATCATCAGTATAAAGTGGTTGGCTGATACATACTAAGAGGTGAGTCATCGAGATCAATTGAGGTTCGGCATCGTGTATTGCTGTACGAATGTTTGCTTTTTGCTATATAAAATAGTAAAAAGGCTTTATTAATCATAGGGTTATTTTGTTTTTTGTGGAGAAGTTGTCGCTATATTACCTTAAGCCTATGATTTTGTTGTGTTTTTCTTTTTTGCGAATATTTGTTTTGCATCTGAATAATAATTTTCTGGGGCCAGTTATGAATTTTAGTCTTAACATGCGATATCTGTTAAAAGTATCGCAATTAGTTATTCCTTTTGGGTTGTTAGTCGCAGCCTCTTTACCTGCGAATGCGGTAACGCTGCAAGAGGCCATTAAAGATATGTTGGCTAATAATCCCGATGTTCAGGCTGCTCGCCAAGAAATGTTAGCGCGTGAGCATGAAATTAGAGGTGCTAAAGCAGGTTACTTGCCTACATTGAATGCTGAAGCAGGTATCGGAAGAGAGTGGACTCGATCGCGAGCAACTAATAATGTTGGTACCACTCTCACTAGAGAAGAAGCTGCCTTACGCTTGCGCCAAACAGTTTATGATGGCGGTGCTACAGGCGATGAGGTTGATCGTCAGAAAGCGCGTTATAAAAGTGCATTGTTCACGGCGATTGATACCCAAGAAAATGCTGCATTAAGAGCGTCTCAAGCCTACGTTAACGTGCTGCGCCATGCTGAACTATTAGCTCTTTTGAAAGAATCTTTAGATGAGCATCAGACTATTTTTGATCAAATGTCACTTCGTGAGCAGCGCGGTGTAGGTAGTCAGGCAGATGTTGATCAGATTACTGTTCGGTTATCACTTGCGACCAGTAATTTTATTGCAGGTAAAAATAACTTTTTAGATGCGCTAAGCCAATTTCAAGGTTTAGTGGGTTACATTCCAGATGCATCGTTAATGTCTGCGCCGGTCGGTTTGGTGTTGCCAGCAACGCTAGATGAATCTCTCAATACCGCTTTTGCAAAACACCCTACCATTAAGTCCGCAACAGCCGATGTTGAAGCTACAGAAGCTCAATATGAAGCGTCTAAAAGTAAAGCTCACCCTAAATTAACTATTGAAGGCGACCGTACCTGGAACGAAGATATAGATGGTATAGAAGGAGATAATGAAGACTGGGTAATCGCCTTACGTCTTAAATACAATTTATATAATGGTGGTAAAGATAGTGCTCGTCGTAAGCAAACGGCAGAGTTGATCACAAAAGCGAAAGACGTATTGCGTGGTGCGCAGTGGGAAACAGAAGAAGGCATGCGTTTATCGTGGTATGCATATGAAGCCACTCAGCAGCAGCTTAGCCATCTTGAACGTCATGTGACGTCCGTTGAAGCCACAAAGAAAGCTTATGTGCAGCAGTATGATATTGGTCGTCGTACCTTATTAGATTTGTTGAATACAGAAAGCGAGCTTATTCGAGCAAAACAGACGTACACCAATACAAAGTTTGATCAGTTATATTCGCAAATTCGAGTATTGAACTCGTCAGGTCAGTTAACAGAAGCGCTGGGCTTTTAACCGTGAGTTAAAAGTTGATTATTAAATAATCATTTTTAGAACAAAAAAGTATTTGTGGTTATCTTCTTTATTACAGATAATGATCAATTATTGATCGGTAGTGTGTAAATTAAATAGTAGGCATAGAGGTGTTTCATGGCTGGTGAAAAAGTTGTAGGTAAAATCGATAGTTTGGAAGGTGATGGTAAGGTTCTTATTATCAGATCTACAGGCGAGCGAGTCATTGCCAAGCCAGGGGATACCGTATTCGAGGGCGACACCGTTATGGCATCAGCCAGCTCTAGAGCTGTTATGACGATTAATAGCGGTGGCCTATCGGGTACAGCATCCGTTAGTGGAGCAGAATCGGCTAGATTTGATGGTGCATTGCTTGATCGGGCAGCTAGTCAAATAGCCAGCTCTTCAAAGGAGAATCCAGCCAACGTTGGAACCAAACCGTCTAACAGCACCTTACTTGCATTTAATGAAACGTTTCCTGAAGACGGTATAACGACAACCGAAACAGTGATTAACTTAGAAGAAGAGTTCGACCCTACCTCTGGCGGAAATATTCCTGAAGGCCCTAGAGATACTGGGATCAATCAGTTCACAAACATCGAACGTACTCAGTTGGAAGAAACTCCCGATGCAGGCAGTAAGACAGATACTGGTTCATTAGGTCGCGGTATAGGGGAAGAAGAAATCCCCGGCGATGGATTCGGCTTTCGTAATTTAGGTGATGGGACAAATCAAGAAGAAATCCCAGATGCTGGCGGAAATACTGACAGTGGTGACGACGGTAATGAGGTGAATAACGAAGAGTCTGCCCCAGTAGCGGATGCTATAATTCTATCTATTACCGATACGGTGCCTGTAGCAAATGCTGATGCCCGTACAGACGGCGAAGACGATACGATATCGGGTAACGTCTTAACAGCAGTGAATGATCAAGATGGTGGAAACCTAACGGGAACAATAGACGATTTAGGTGCGGATAACAGTCGTTCAGCTACCCAGGTGGTGGGTGTAGCAACGACGTCAGGTAACTTAGATAGTGCCGGCACGGTGGGCGTGGCAATAGCCGGCACCGCGAATGCGAATGGTTATGAAGGTGGTACGTTAACTGTTAATGCGAACGGCACGTATACCTATGTACCGGGTCAAGGAATGTCTTTAGGCGAGATGGCAACGGATGTATTTACCTATACGATCAAAGATGCAGATGGGAGCTTGTCAAGCACAACGGTGAGTTTTACCGTGAATGGCGCAACGGATACACCTACGGTGACCATCACGGGTGATGGTGCAGTTGATGATACGGTAGTTGAAAACGCGACGGTCTCTGACACCTTTGCGATTGCAGCACCAGATGACGGCATACAAAGTATTACAGTGGCGGGTACGAATGTTACCTTGGCAGCACTCAACGCAGCCACTGTGGGTGTTCCTGTCGTCATTACCACCACTAATGGTGTGCTCAATATTACCGGTTATATGGGTTCGGCCACTAGTGGTACGGTGAGTTATACCTATGATCCAACGGGTACGAGTCGTGATCATAATACGCCCGCCGATATTGTTGAAGCATTGGCGATTACGGTTACCGGCAATGGAGCTGTTACGAGCGCGGCATCGACCCTAAACATCTCTATTACCGATACGGTGCCTGTAGCAAATGCTGATGTCCGTACAGACGGCGAAGACGATACGATATCGGGTAACGTCTTAACCGCAGTGAATGATCAAGATGGTGGAAACCTAACGGGAACAATAGACGATTTAGGTGCGGATAACAGTCGTTCAGCTACCCAGGTGGTGGGTGTAGCAACGACGTCAGGTAACTTAGATAGTGCCGGCA
>Ga0233426_10002093_pt1 | contig 17161 bp, 10 predicted proteins | sample SI_118_April2016_6_FD_179875 | JGI IMG/M metagenome (GOLD analysis project Ga0233426, IMG submission 179875) | Seawater microbial communities from Saanich Inlet, British Columbia, Canada - SI_118_April2016_10_MG | ecosystem: Environmental > Aquatic > Marine > Inlet | place: Canada: British...
TTACAGCTTAATCTTAATTTTCGTTTTATTCCTGTCAGGATGTCAGGTTCAGCTACGCTATCCCGCAGAATTTCCATCAGAAACTGTTATCAGCAATGAAGAAATTTTCTGGTTCTGGGGTTTAATAGGTGAGAAAAAATACGAGCTTATCGACCTTTGTCCTCAAGGCAGGGTTTATGAACTACGTATCCACAACACCTGGATGCAAAGCACTTACACTGCACTCACGTTGGGAATCTACAGTCCTCGTACAATCACTATCGTCTGCTCAATCCGGGGCGAATAGTCCACGGATAATCCTGGCTTGTCACTGCAAAAATTAAATCACTGTCTTTCTTCTCCAAGTTGTTAGGCTTTGTTTTTCGTTCTCTTTCCAACAGCAATTTCTGACACAAACAGATCTTTATCTTCAACACGGTAGTTCATTCTGTGGCCGGCAGTTCACAATATAATTTTGTAGCAATCCTTCAATTTAGCCAGTTTCGAAAAATCTAATTTGGGATTTATTAGACGTTCCACAAGTTTTTTTAAATTGCAGTTGAACGCCGCATTCACTTTATTCAACTCCTTTTAGCCTTCCAGTCATCCCCTCCGGCCTAAGCTGAATTAAGAATAAAAGCGAGCAAGGGAACTAAAGCAGTTGCGGTTACGATGATATTTCTAAACATATTTTCTTCTCTTTAAAATAAAGGGCAAATAATTGTCTAAAATAACTGAAACAGTTCCGCTTGTCTTACGGGTTTGCTCCACGCTTTGCCCTGAATCACAATTAATAAAATGGAAATACAAGATGTAGACAAAATATAATTTTAAAAATATTGCTTTTATATTTAAGCTAACTCAAGTATATTTTTGCAACTCTTTTAAGCGAAATTAAATAAATGAAATAAATCAATGAAATCACACACACAGGTTGCCGTAATTGGCGGTGGAGTAGTCGGTTGCAGTGTCCTCTATCACCTGACAAAACTAGGTTGCAAAGACGTAATTTTGCTGGAACGTTCCGAACTGACATCCGGTTCAACATGGCATGCAGCGGGTGGGATGCACACCATCAACGGTGATCCGAATGTTGCCAAACTGCAGCAGTACACGATTGAACTTTATCAGGAAATAGAGGAAATTTCGGGACAGGACATTGGCCTGCACATGTCAGGCGGAATAATGCTGGCGGCAACTCAGGAACGTTTTGACTGGCTTAAAAGCATGCACTCCAAAGGTGCTTACCTCGGAATGGACACAGAAATAATCAGTGCCAGAGAAGCAGCTGAAATTATGCCTCTGATCAATCCGGATCATTTTGTGGGTGCGTTGCTTGATCCGATGGAAGGCCACCTTGATCCTTCCGGAACAACCTGGGCTTACGCCAAAGCTGCCAAAAAACAAGGAGCTGAAATATATCAAGGTGTACGAGTTACAGCTTTACTTCCTCAACCGGAAGGAGGATGGCGCTTATTTCTCGAAAACAGAGACACTCAAGAAAAACATGAAATTCATGCGGAACATGTCGTTAACGCAGGTGGACTTTGGGCAAGGGAAGTTGGACGAATGGTCGGCTTGGAGCTGCCTGTACTGGCGATGGAACACATGTATTTGCTAACAGAAGATATGCCCGAAGTAGCAGCATTCAACAAGGAAAAAGGACACGAAATTCCGCATGCAGTTGATTTCGACGGTGAACTCTATTTGCGTCAGGAGCAAATGGGGATGCTGATGGGAACCTACGAAAAAGCGTGTAAACCGTGGTCACCCAAAGAAACGCCATGGGATTTTGGACAGGATTTATTGCCTCCGGATCTGGATCGTATTTCTCCGTCACTTGAAATAGGCTTCAAGCATTTTCCGGCGTTTGAAAATGCGGGCATTAAAAAAGTCATTAACGGCCCCTTCACCTTCGCTCCGGACGGAAATCCATTGATCGGTCCAGTTCGCGGGCTTCCGGGATTTTGGTGTGCCTGTGCGGTGATGGCCGGATTCAGTCAAGGGGGTGGTGTTGGTTTGGCACTCGCAAACTGGATGATTGACGGTGATCCAGGCTTTGATGTTTTTGGCATGGACGTCAGCCGTTTTGGGGACTGGGCTACGCGTCCCTACACTAACGCCAAGGTACAGGAAAATTATTCGCGCCGCTTTTCAATCCGTTTTCCTAATGAAGAACTTCCTGCAGGAAGGCCGTTGCGGACAAGCCCGATTTACGATAAGATGCTGGCCGAAGGTGCGCAAATGGGAGAGTCTTACGGTTTGGAAGTACCACTCTGGTTTGCACCTGAAGGTGTGGAGGATCATTTTTCTTGGAGGCGTTCCACCGATTTTGAACACGTTGCGGCTGAAGTTAAGACCGTGCGTGAAGGTGTAGGCTTGCTTGAAATTTCCGGATTTGCGAAATATTCCGTAGTTGGCACAGGTGCGGCCGATTGGCTGGATCACATACTGGCTTGCCGGATTCCGAAACCTGGCCGCATGACACTTGCGCCGATGCTCAACCAAAACGGGAAGCTGATTGGAGATTTTACTCTTTCGAATATCGATGACGAAGAATATTACATTGTCGGTTCAGGAATCGCGGAAGAATATCATTTGCGCTGGTTTGAAGAAAGCCTAACTGAGCATCTTCCGGAAACTGCTGATGTTCAAGTCATTCCGCACGGCACCGGAATTGTCGGACTTTCGATTGCCGGACCTAAATCACGTGCACTGCTGGCAAAAGTCAGCGATGAGGATGTTTCCAAAACAGCTATCCCTTTTATGCACATCCGGAAAATGGAAATCGGCAATGTTTCCTGTCTGGTGGGGCGAGTGAGCTACACCGGAGATTTGGGATATGAGTTGTGGATGGAAGCAGATGTTCAACGTTATGTGCTGGAACTTCTGCAGAAAGAAGGGGAAGAATTCGGAATCCGCTCATTCGGTCTCCGTGCTCTGAATGCCTTGCGTCTCGAAAAAAACTACGGTTCTTGGATGCGGGAATACCGTCCGATTTACGGACCGTATGAAGCGGAACTCGGACGTTTCGTAGCGCTTGACAAAGAAGCTGATTTCATTGGTAAAAACGCTGCAGTTCAGGAAAAGTCAGATGCTGGAATAGCTGGAACTAAACTACGGTTGCGTACATTTGTGGTGGATGCAAATGACGCTGATGTAATTGGTGACGAACCAATTTGGTTTAACAGCGACCCTGACAAAAACGCACCTGACGAAGTAAAAGGCTGGGTAACTTCAGGAGGGTATGCCCATAATTCCGGAGTTTCTGTAGCCATGGGATATGTTCCCCAAGAAATCGCGGACGAAAAACACGGTTGGTCCATCGAAATTCTTGGTCAACGCTATTCCGCAACTTTACAGGAGGAAGCGCTTTTTGATCCAAAAGGACGAATCATGCGAGCATAATTGAGGACAAAACGGTAATGACTTTCAAAATAATGCAATGTGTTTGAAAAAGCATTTGCTGAATTTGTTGAATTTTATGCAGAACACAACTATGATGAACTCGCAAAATTAAGATTTCTCGTTTCGTAAGCAATGACACACGTTTAGGACATTTAACTACAAAGTTAATAATCTGAAAATGGGCTCGTTTTTGGCCATAAAACAGGAGGAGGAAAAAATGAGTGCAAACATCTTGGACGGCAAGCAGATTGCCAAAGACATTGTTGATGATGTTTCCGAAAAAGTTTCAGAATTAAAATTAAGCGGTTGGTGTCCGAAGCTGATTTCGATCAAAGTTGGAACAAACCCCGCAGTTGATCTTTACATAAGGAATCAGCGTCTGAAAGCTGAGCAAGTTGGAATTATCTTTGAAGAAAAAGAATATCCGGATGATATTTCCGCCAATGAACTACAGGCAGCAATTGCCAATTTCAACGTGGATCCAAAAGTTACCGGCATCTTTTTACAGCGTCCTGTTCCGGAAAGCATTCCCATTAAAACTCTGCAGAAAGCCATTCATCCACTCAAAGACGTGGAAGGAATGCACCCTACGTCTATTGGAAACATCGTCTACAATGAACTGGAACTTGGACCATGCACAGCCATGGCTTCAGTAGAATTATTGAGGCGTACCGGACAAGATTTGAAAGGGCTGGATGTTGTGGTAATCGGTCACTCCGAAATTGTCGGCAAACCGATAGCTTTCCTGTTGATGGCAGAAGGAGCCACAGTGACAGTCTGTCATCATATGACTAAAGATGTGGCAGATCATTCTCGACGTGCGGATGCGGTTTTTGTAGCAGTTGGAAAACCAAATCTCATCACGGCGGATATGCTCAAATCCGGAGCAACTTTGATAGATATCGGTATTAACCGTGTTACAGATGAACAGGGCAAAAGCAGAATAGTCGGGGATAGCGATTTCGATTCATGTTCCGCAAAGGCTGGTTGGATCACTCCTGTTCCAGGAGGAGTTGGCCCCGTAACAGTTTCCTACCTCATGCGCAACTCTGTTTCAGCCGCACAAAGACTGAAGTCACATTATGAAGCGCAATTTCAGAACACCGTTGACTCTACATTTTAATAAATTTGTAATTTCAGTGAAGCAGAAATGCAAAGCAACATTTTTACTCAAGCGGAAACTTACAGTCAAAGCCGCCTGCCGGTTGATCAAGCATCAACTTTAATTCCTGCTGCATACACAACTCCAGAGTTTTTTGCTCTGGAGCAGGAAAAGGTGTTTGCCAATGGATGGGTTGCAGCAGGTTGTTTACCTCAAGTCAGCAACCCAGGAGACATCTTGGTGACGGAAGTGGCCGGACGTTCGATTTTGATTATACGTGACAAAACGGGAAAGCTGGGAGCTTTTTATAATGTCTGTCGTCATCGGGGTTCTAAGTTGCTTGAGGAAAGCTGTAAAAATAATAGCATCCGTTGCCCTTATCACGCATGGGTGTATGGACTCGATGGAAAATGTTTAGGAACGTCAATGTTTCAAAATAAGAAATCCGTCGACAGCCCCCCTTCCTCAGCCAAAACCTCTGATATACAGGATGTAAACAGATTTGACAAAAAAGATTATGGGCTCTTACCAGTAACAGTTCAGAGTTGGGGATTTTTGATTTTCGTTAACCTGAGTTCTAAACCTACAGAACTAGAGGAATGGCTAGGAGATTTACCTGAAAAATTTCAGTCGCATGGTTTGGAAAACTGGGAAATTTCCGGAGTTAAGAATTACGATGTGGGCTCCAATTACAAATTAATCGAAGAAAATTTCATGGAGTATTACCACCTGCCTTTCGTGCATCCAGAACTCACGAATGTTTCCCGAATGGAAGATCACCACCGTAGTCAGGGAGCAGGCATGTATACCGGAATGCTGACTACTCCTGTCTCAAGAGATGTGGATTCTGTCTGGCTTAATCTTCCTGCGGTAGAAGGTTTAGACAAAGAACACCGTAAAGCAGCTTATCACATTTGTATTTTCCCTAATGTCACCTTCACCATCTTACCTAATCATGCTTTTTGTATGATCACAGACCCTATTCGTGCTAACCAAAGCAGAGAACGGACTTTTCTGCTCACACCTCCTGAAACATTGGACAATGACTCTCATGACACGATGTTTAAGGAATTGAAGACATTTTGGGACATGGTGAATACTCAGGATTTGGGAATAGTAGAACGTGTTCAAGCTGGCTTGAGCAACACAGCTTTCACCGGAGGACGTATGTGTTACCAGTTCGAGGAACCGCTGCATCGTTATCAAAACTGGCTGGCAGACAGGATGTGCGGTATTCATCGTGTACCTCCAGGGGACTAGGACTTCATCAAATCCATTTTACCGGGATTATTTCAAGTGATTCAAGCACACTGCTCTTTCAAAATTTTTGCTGGTTTAGAGATTGCTCAACCGACAGCAGTTCTCTAATCATATCATGCTGAGTTGAACATGCTACTTGCTTGACAAGCATTAATATATTGGTCTTTTTATTATCAATAAAACTCAAACCTTTCATTTAATTGCAAATTATGCCACGCGAACACAAACGTCGGGGAAGGGGACAATCAAGAATAAATGCAAGGATTCTGCAACAGCCCTGGAAACAACCCCGTAATCCGTATTCACCTTTTGAAATTGCGAGTGCAGACCAAATTGAAGCTCTGCATCAAGGCAGTTTACGCATTCTAGGTGAACTCGGCATCGCTTTTTTGGACGATGAGGCTCTTGATATTCTCAAAGAACATGGTGCAGAGGTCGACCGCTCTACGAAAATGGTTAAGTTTTCTCCTGAATTGATTGAAGAATATATTGCAAAAGCACCTTCACAGTTCACACTTCACGCGAGAAATCCGCAACATAACCTGGAAGTTGGCCAGAATTGGACTTTATATTCAATGGTCGCTAGTACACCAAACTGTTCCGATCTTGACCATGGAAGACGTCCCGGAAATTTTAAGGATTATCAAAATTTAATCCGTCTGGCACAGCATTTTAACGTCATTCACATGACCGGAGGATATCCGGTAGAACCAATTGATTTGCCAGCAAATACAAGGCATCTGGATTGTGCTTTCACACATTTGACAATGACAGACAAAGTCTTTCATGCATATTCTCTGGGAAAACAGCGAGTCGCGGACAGCATTGATATGCTTTGCATCGGACTTGGACTCACCCGAGAGCAACTCAAAAAGCAACCCAGTCTCATTTCGATTATCAATACTTCTTCACCGCTGAGGCTTGATGGTGTAATGATTCAGGGAATGCTTGAAATGATCCGCAACGGACAATGCGTTTGTGTAACCCCTTTTACTCTTTCAGGTGCAATGGCACCTGTCACACTGGCTGGTGCTTTGTCACTGCAAAACGCGGAAGCACTGGCCACGCTGGCTTTCTCACAAATGGTTGCCCCGGGGGCTCCCGTGATTTATGGAGGATTCACCTCTAATGTTGATATGAAATCCGGCGCACCAGCTTTTGGAACTCCGGAACTCGCCAAATCAACTTTAATCGGCGGACAATTAGCGCGGCGTTACGGACTGCCTTATCGTGCTTCCAATGTGAATGCTTGCAATGCGGTCGATACGCAGGCTGGTTATGAATCGATGATGTCACTCTGGCCGACGATACAGAGTCATTGCAATTTTGTTAAACATGCTGCCGGCTGGCTGGAAGGCGGACTTTGCGCTTCTTTTGAAAAAGTGATAGTTGATGTTGAATTACTGCAAATGATGTCAGCTTTTATGGACGAGCTTTCTTTTTCTGCAGATGATATGGCATTTGACGCAATTGCAGATGTCGGCCCCGGAGGACATTTTTTTGGTACGCAACACACATTGGAGAGATACGAAACCGCGTTTTATCCACCAATCCTTTCTGATTGGAGCAACTTTGGACAATGGCAGGAAAACGGCTCTCTCGACACTGCTCAACGTGCCAATAAAATCTGGAAGCAAGCACTTTCGGAATATCAAAAACCGCCCATGGAAGAATCAATCGTTGAAGAGTTGGAAGCCTTTGTGGCAAAACGGAAGGAAAATCCGGGGATTTCGATTCATTGAAAATGAATTCCCACACGCGATATTCTCACTGTACGACCTTCCGGAAGCTAGGATAATAATCGATGTTTTGCGGATGTCAAAAATTATTACTTTTTTTGTAATAAGCTATTTTGAATTTATAAAGTCTGTCATTAGATTTTAAAAAAAGGTTGACAACTATATTTTTCTAAGCTAAAGTCTACGGTGTTTGGGTTTAGAGCTTGTAAATCTTTTTAAGATCTGATTAAATTTATTCAATTATTTTGCACTTTGGGCTAAGCTTAAATTAAATTCCGTGGAATATTGCTTTTTTTTCTGATTCCGCAATAAGGTTAAGGCATTTAAATGTTGAACAACTTATTGCTCTTTGTGAATAAATAGCAGGTTTTTGAGAAAATTATTGTTCTCTTGATACTTTTGAGTTGCTTATACACGGTTAAGTAGTTCAGCTAACATTAAAAAAAGGAGGTGTTTTATGTCTCTCGAGATTAAAACATTACAACTTGTAAATAGTTTGAGTAAAAGTATGTTTCGTTATACTACTTCACTAGCAGTTGCTTTTATAACTTCTGCTGTTATTACTGTATCATCTTTTGCTGCCTGTGGATCTCTGACTATGGCAGAGATGAATTGGGCCTCAGCCCAATTTATGGCACAAGTAGACAAAGTAATTTTAGAAAAAGGCTATGGCTGTGACGTTGAACTGGTTCCAGGTGCAACAATGACGACTTTTGCTTCAATGGAAGCAAAAGGCACTCCAGATGTAGCCGCAGAGTTCTGGGCTAATGCTGCTATTGTCCCTTTAAAAAAGGCAGTCGGTGAAGGAAGATTGCATATTTCCAATAAAACCCCTATCACTGGATTAGGAGAGGGGTGGTGGATTTCTCCCGCTACAGCAAAAAAACATCCAGAATTAAAAACTGTTTTGGATATTATAGAGCACCCAGAACTTTTCCCAGATAAAGAAGATCCGTCTAAAGGAGCCTTTGTAGGTTGTCCGGCGGGATGGGCATGTCAATTGATCAATGCAAATCTTTTTCGTGCATTTGAGATGGAAAAAAAAGGGTGGGTTCTGGTTGATCCGGGTTCACAAGCAGGACTTGATGGTTCAATGTCTAAAGCCGTTTTATCAGGAAAAAACTGGTTGGGTTACTATTGGACACCAACTTCTTTAATCGGGAAACATAATATGATTAAGGTCCCTTTTGGAGTTCCTTTTGCCGGAAACGATAATTGGGAACAATGTTTAGTTAAACCTGAGCAAGACTGTGCCAAGCCGAAAAAATCAGCTTGGATAAAATCAGAAGTGTATACAATCGTTACTGATAAATTTAAAAAAGCAGGTGGGGGATCGGCTGCTGATTTTCTCAGTAAACGTACTTACCCAGGCTCTGCTTTGAATTCGATGCTTGTCTATATGGCTGATAATCAAGCCGAAGGTTCTGACGCTGCAATTGAGTTTCTTCAAAAGCACGAAGAAATCTGGACCAAGTGGGTTCCTGCTAGTGTAGCATCAAAAGTAAAATCCTCCCTCTAATAAAAAATTAACGGGCCTGACCAATAATTCTTGATCGGCGGGTCCGTTAATTCTTTTATCCAAAAAATACTTCAATGAGCTGGTTCGAAAAAATTCCGACAATGGATCGTCAGGAATTGCGTGACTTTAAAAAATACATTGATATAAGTTTTAAAGATTTTTCACGAACATATGGTGATGGAATAGAGGCCTTCTTTGATCCTTTACTTTATTTCTTAGTTTGGTTAGAAAAATTTTTAATTAATGCCCCATGGCCCCTAATCTTAATAATAATAGCTTTACTTGCTTGGATTGGCTCCAGAAGTTGGTTTGTAGTTTCTGGAACTGTTTGTTCGTTTTTATTAATAGGATATTTTGGAATGTGGACTGATACAATGGCTACTTTAGCAATTATTTCAGTTTCGACACTGCTTTGTATATCAATTGGTATTCCGATTGGGATCTTTATGTCGAGATCTGATCGTTTACAATCTATTGTTACTCCAGTTCTAGACGTTATGCAGACTATTCCAAGTTTTGTTTATTTGATTCCAGTAGTAATGCTTTTAGGTATTGGTAAAGTGCCTGGTCTTATAGCAGTGTGCATCTACGCTTTACCTCCAATTGTAAGACTTACTAACCTTGGAATAAGACTCGTGGATAAAGAAGTACTTGAGGCTGCAGATGCATTCGGTGCTAGTTATAAACAAAAACTCTTTGATGTTCAGATTCCTCTTGCTTTGCCTAATATATTTGCAGGCGTTAATCAAACCATCATGATGGCCTTGGCAATGGTGGTAATAGCTTCGATGATAGGCGTGAAAGGTCTAGGGGTGCCAGTTTTACGTGCTGTTTCCAACCAGTATCTGGCTCTTGGAATGTTAAATGGTTTGGCTATAGTTGCACTGGCTATTATATTTGACAGGATCTCACAATCATTTGGAAAACGGATGCAGAAGCACCTGGAAAGTGCCCATGGTGTCTGAAACAAAAGTAACCATCAAGAATCTTTACAAAATCTTTGGGAAGGATCCTGCTGGTATGGTCAACCATGTACAGAATGGTACTACCAAGCAAGAACTTCTCGAAAAATATGGCTCTGTACTAGCACTCAATGATGTGAACATCGATATTCCTGCCAGGGGTATCCAGGTCATTATGGGACTATCTGGATCTGGAAAATCGACACTCATACGCCATGTCAACAGGCTCATTGAGCCCACAACTGGGGAGATTATTGTAGGTGGCCAAAATGTACTGGGAATGAGCAAAATAGAGTTGCGAGAATTTCGGAGGCACACGGCCTCAATGGTTTTTCAGAAATTCGCACTCCTGCCGCATCATACAATCGTGGAGAATGTAGGTTACGGGTTGACTATTCAAAACGTCCCAAAGCAGGAAGCTGCAGAAAGAAGTCAGCAATGGATCGACAGGGTTGGTCTGGCAGGGTACGAAAAACATTATCCAAATCAACTTTCCGGAGGTATGCAACAGCGTGTTGGTCTCGCGCGAGCACTCGCCACTGATGCTGAAATACTTCTTATGGATGAAGCTTTCTCTGCTCTGGATCCTTTAATTAGAACAGACATGCAGGACGTGCTGCTGAGTCTGCAGGAAGAACTTCATAAAACAATTCTCTTTATCACTCACGATCTTGATGAGGCACTGCGAATAGGAGAAAATATAGCTATTCTACGTGATGGACTTGTCGTTCAAAAAGGAACCCCCCAGGAGATAGTTCTGAATCCTGCTGATAAATATGTGACTGATTTCATCAAAGACATAAATCGTGGTCGCGTAGTCCTAGTTTCATCCATTATGGATAGCAAGAAATTGAAAAACGGACCTGAAATCGAAAGTAACATGATCCTCGAAGATGCGCTCCAGATTATTTCAAATGCTGAGGTAAGCGAAGCAATCGTTACAGAAAATGGCAAAAACATTGGTTCAGTTAAACTTGGCAGGATGATTACCGCTATCGCAAGGCCAAGCGAAAAAACAGGGCAGATCACCAATTACCGCTAAATTTTCAACCTTTCTTTGAAAAAAGATGAAAGAGCCTTTTTTTTGATTGACTCTTTACAGTACAATAACTGGCCGTTTCCAAACAGACTTTCCCGAATGAGTTGGCAAGTCCTTTCCACAGAGTATCCGTTTGAATACGCCGCTTCCGGAAGATCCTAAAGTGGAAGTGTCGCGTGTGCCGGTATGTCCGATGCAGGTATTTCCATTTTCAGTGCATCGAAATTCCAGGATTTTCCTTCCGTTTTGCAACAAAGGCTTCCAGTTCTTCAACCTTCGATTCTTCCAAAATCGGTTGTTGATAATCGGCAAGGGCTTGTTTCCAAATGTGGTTGGCACGTTGAGTGGTGTCTAAACCACCGTCTTCTGTCCATTGTCCGAAGTTGTTCCATTCGGAAAGAATCGGCGGATAAAACGCTGTTTCGTAACGATCCAAAGTGTGTTGTGTGCCGAAAAAATGACCTCCGGGGCCAACATCGGCAATGGCTTCAAAAGCCATTTCGTCTTTGGAAAAAGAAAGTTCATCCAGAAAAGCAGACATCATCTGCAATAATTCAACATCGACAATAACTTTTTCAAATGAAGCGCAAAGTCCGCCTTCCAACCAACCTGCCGCATGTTTTACAAAATTGCAATGGCTCATGATCGTTGGCCAAAGTGCCATCATCGACTCATAACCGGCTTGAGTATCGACCGTATTACAGGCATTGACATTGGAGGCACGATAGGGCAGTCCGTATCGTCGCGCCAGTTGTCCACCGATCAAAGTCGTTTTGGCCATTTCCGGAGTTCCAAAAGCTGGTGCACCGGTTTTCATATCAACATTTGAAGTGAATCCGCCGTAAATTACCGGCGAACCCGGAGCCTCCATTTGCGTAAAAGCCAGAGTGGCCAGAGCTTCCGCATTTTGCAATGATAAAGCCCCCGCCAAAGTTATCGGGGCCATAGCGCCGGAAAGCGTAAACGGTGTCACACAAACGGATTGCCCGTTACGAATCATTTCCAACATCCCCTGAATCATTACTCCATCGAGTCGCAACGGTGAAGAAGTGTTGATAATGGAAATGAGACTGGGACGTGTTTTGAGTTCTTCCCGTGTGGTTCCCAGTCCAATGCAAAGCATATCGATGGTGTCTGAAATGCGTTGTTTTCCCAGAGAATAAGCGTGAAAAACTTTATCCGTCAGTGTTAGATGCGTCAGGGCGCAATCCAAATGTCTTGTATTTGCCGGTAAATCGATGGGTTCCACCGGATAACCTCCGGTCATGTGAATGGTGTTGAAATATTGCGCCAGTCGAATCAAATTTTGGTAATCTTTAAAATTTCCAGGGCGTCTTCCGTTGTCAGTATCGGAACAATTCGGTGTACTTGCCACCATTGAAAACAAAGTCCAATTCTTGCCGACTTCCAGATTGTGTGCTGGATTTCGTGCGTGAAGCGTGAATTGTGACGGTACTTTGGCGATATATTCCTCAATCAATTCAGAGGAAAACTTAACCATTTGTGAAGAACGTTCCACTTCTGCTCCGTGTTCTTTAAGAATATCAAGAGCCTCATCATCCAAAAAAGCAATCCCCAGTTCCCGCAAAATGCGCAAACTGGCTTGATGGATTTCTTCAATTTGATCGGCACTTGCAATTTCAAATGGCGAGTATGGATTGCGAGGCTGTTTCCATGGTTGCTGTTGAATACCTTTAATAGTTCGAGACTGCGCCCGCCCCTTGCGTTTTCTTTCTCTTGACATATCTTTAATAGTATTAAATGGTTTTAGTATTTGCCTGATGGTAAATAAAATTAAAAATTTATGCCTATATCTGATCTCGAAGGCAAAGATGCCACATTACAGAACTTATATTCAGACTTCAAAGCATTTCCATTGCAAACGATAACGTCTTACTGTGTCTAAATCAACAGGTGTTGTGGAGAATTCCATGGCCCCATGTTGAATGGCAAGTCCAGCTTTTATTCCTTGAACTGAAGCTAAAGAAATAATTCCATTTGTTTTTAGTATTGGCTTGGATAGTTTTTTAAAATTTTGAAATAAAAAATTATTTTATTTAATCTCTTGATCTGGTTTCTGACTGGACAAATCATTCTTAATTCTCAACATCAAATATTAGTGTTAAAGAGTTTTATACCCCTGCATTGTTATCTCCGGATGGAACTCTATGAATACCGCACATTCGATCCGCCACCCAGTTTTGATAACGGTGCAGTGGTTCTTCGAATTTAGGACACATTCGTCCACCTGTAAATGCGGTGTTGCTCAAACCCTGTTGGACCCGTTCGACAATGCCCAAATCCTGAGTGTTGACCATATCCCAAAATTTCACCAATTCTAAAAACATAGAAGTGTGCGACTCATTATCCAGAGTTCCCGGAGGTGAGAGTAAGAAGGTCCGTTCCCTGGTTTGGTTTGCACAAATCGGGTCGGTGATCATACAAAAAGCATGATTCGGGAGTATGGTGATTGTGACATTGGGAAAAATGCAAATGTGATACGCTGCCTCCAGATGTTCTTTGTTCAAGCCATGTGCCGGAGGAAGATTCAGCCATACCGAATCCACATCCCGCGAAACAGGTGTCGTCAGCATGCCTGTATACATTCCTGCTCCCTGACTACGGTGATGGTCTTCCATGCGGGAAACATTTGTAAGTTCTGGATGCACAAAAGGCAAGTGGTAATACTCCATGAAATTTTCCTCAATCAATTTATAATTTGAAGCTACATCATAATTTTTCTCACCAAAAATTTCCCAGTTTTCCAAAACATGTGATTGAAATTTTTGCGGTATATCACCAAGCCATTCCTCAAGTGGTGTAGTTTTCGTACTCAAATTAACAAATACCAAAAATCCCCAAGTCTGTACTGAAAGTGGCAAGAGCCCATAGTTCTTCTTATCAAACAAAGATGTGTCAGATAAATATGTTTCTCCTTCGTTTGAAGGGACAGTATCTACTATTTTTTCATTTCGGAACATCGAGGTTCCCAAACACTGGCCATCAAGTCCATAAACCCAGGCGTGATACGGACAGTGGAGGTTTTTAATATTACAACTTTTTTCTAATAATTTAGAACCTCGATGACGGCACACATTGTAAAATGCACCTAATTTACCAGTTTTGTCTCGCATCACTAAAATAGATCGGCCGGCAACTTCCGTAACCAGAATGTCTCCAGGATTTTTAACTTGTTGTAAACAACCAACTGCAACCCAAGCCGTAGCGAATATCTTTTCCTGCTCTAAAGCAAAGAAATCAGCTGCTGTGTAAGCATCTGGGATTAAAGTTGAGGCTTGATCTACAGGTAGGCGACTTAAGCCGTAAGTTTCAGGTTGAGTGTATACGTGGGTAGGCAATCTTTGTTGACTGTAATATTCCATAATAGCTGTTTAATATTTTAAAATGGTGCATCACTAGAACTCTGAAATTGAGATTCATAATGTGACTTCAATTTTTGTGCAGCCGAAACGGTGTTGCGCATCAAACAAGAAACCGTGACAGGACCAACACCACCTGGAACCGGAGTAATCCATCCGGCTTTTTCTGAACAGGAATCATAATCACTGTCGCCGACTATTCTGCTTTTTCCATGCTCATCTGTGACTCTATTAATCCCTATATCTATCAGTGTTGACCCGGATTTAAGCATATCACCCGTGATGAGATTAGGTTTCCCAACCGCCACAAAAACAGCATCCGCCCTGCGTGAATGATCCGCAACATCTTTTGTCATGTGATGACAGACGGTCACTGTGGCTCCTTCTGCCATCAAGAGGAAGGCAATGGGTTTACCTACAATTTCTGAGTGTCCAACAACTACAACCTCCAATCCTTTTAAATCCTGACCGGTACGTCTCAACAGTTCTACTGAAGCCATGGCCGTGCAGGGACCAAGTTCCAGCTCATTATAAACAATATTTCCAATCGATGCGGGGTGCATTCCCTCTACATCTTTGAGTGGATGAATAGCTTTCTGCAAAGTTTTAATGGAAATGGTTTCGGGAACAGGACGCTGTAAAAAGATGCCTGTGACCTTAGGATCAACGTTTAAATTAGCTATCGCTGCCTGCACTTCATTCGTGGATATATCATGTGGATACTCTTTTTCTACAAATTTAATTCCGACTTGCTCAGATTTTAAACGTTGATTCCGGATGTAAAGATCAGCAGCAGGATTTTCTCCGATTTTGATTGAAATCAATTTTGGATCCCAACCACTTGTTTTTAATTCTGTAACTTTGCTGGACACTTCATCAAGAATGTCCTTGGCAATTGTCTTTCCGTCCAATATGTTTGCATTCATGATTTTACTAATGTTATATTGTTGGCAAGATATAAGTTCTGTCTAATTTTAATTATTTTCCAGACTTTCTGTACAGATTTGAAATGATCTCAAATGTGACTATTTTGGTATTCTTTTTCGTTTTATCATCAACTAGCCCCGCATGATCTCACCTTTGGGATCAAAAAGAGGTTCTGTCTGCAAAGTAGCAGGATAGCGTTCTCCAAGAATTTCCACAAACCACCCTTGTTTTTTGTTAGCAATTTCCTTCGACACATAACCCATTGCTACTGAAACTCCAGAATTGTGAGCAAAACCTCCTGATGTTACCGAGCCTTTGACCTCGTTTCCAAACCAAATCGGTTCATCCCCAATCACATCAGCATCTTTCACTTCAACAATAAAGGTGCATAAACGCAAAATTCCACCGTTCGAATTTTCCTGAATGGCGGCATCTTTGCCGATAAAGCCTGCATCTTTATTCAGAGCTACAAAGGGGCTCAAACCGGCTTCAAGAGGCCCAAAAAGTGGACGATATTCTGTGGACCATGAACCATAGTTTTTTTCTAAACGCAAAGAATTCAACGCCCGAAGACCGAATAAACGGATGTCGAATTCTTCTCCTTCCCGAAGTAACAGTTCCAGCACATATCGTTGAACATCTGCTTCCATCCACAATTCAAAACCCAAATCGCCAGTATAACTCACACGCCCCACCAAACAGGAAACCATCTCGATATTCAATTCACGGATGTCCATAAAACGAAAGGCATCTCGGGAAACATCTTCATCCGTAATTTTGGCCAGCAATTCACGGGATTTTGCCCCGGCAATCGATAGTCCCAGTATGTCAGCTCTGTGCGGAATAACCTCAAAATTTGTGGATTCTGGAAGATGTTGTTCAAACCATCGTAAATGATATTCCTCCGCAAGTCCTGAACCAGCAATAAAAAATTCGTCATCGTCAAGATTCGCCAAAGTAAAATCACCAATCAATTTTCCGTTTTCGTTGAGCATTGGTGCCAGAGTCATCCGGCCCGGTTTTGGAATTCTGCAAGCCAGAATTTGATCCAGCCAATCAGAGGCTCCGGAACCAACTACGGTATATTTAGCAAATCCGGAAATCTCAAGCACACCGACACTTTCACGTACGGCTTGAACTTCCTGAGCTACGTGTTCAAAATCGGTTGAACGACGCCATGAAAATTTGTCTGTAACGCCTTTAGGGGCAAACCAGAGAGGAACTTCCAAACCGAACGAACTTCCCATTTGAGCTCCTTCGGATATCAGTTTGTCATAAACCGGAGTTGTCCGGAGTGGTCGTCCTGCAGGCAGTTCTTCGTTAGGAAAACGAATAGAAAAGCGGCGAGAATAGTTTTCCTGCACTTTGGTATTGGTGTAGGAAAGTGTGGCCCAATCTCCAAAACGACTGACATCCATGCCCCAAACATCAAAACCGGGATCGCCCTCAATCATCCAATTTGCGAGTACCAAACCGACTCCGCCGCCTTGACTGAATCCTGCCATAACCGCACAGGCACACCAAAATCCTGGAAGCCCCCGAATCGGTCCGATCAGCGGATTACCATCCGGTGCAAAAGTGAAGGGGCCGTTGATTACTTTTTTAATTCCGGCTTTCTCAAAAACCGGAAAATGCTCAAAACCAACTTCCAGAGAGGGAGCAATCCGCTCTAAATCCGGAGGCAATAAATCCTGTCCGAAGTTCCATGGAGTAACTTTGGGCGACCATGGTTTGCATGCTGTTTCATAAGTTCCCATCAGCATTCCTTGTTGCTCCTGTCGCAAATAAATTTCGCCGTCAAAATCGATTACTGCCGGAAGTTCATGTCCATTTTCCTGATTAAAGG
>Ga0233426_10002094_pt1 | contig 17134 bp, 13 predicted proteins | sample SI_118_April2016_6_FD_179875 | JGI IMG/M metagenome (GOLD analysis project Ga0233426, IMG submission 179875) | Seawater microbial communities from Saanich Inlet, British Columbia, Canada - SI_118_April2016_10_MG | ecosystem: Environmental > Aquatic > Marine > Inlet | place: Canada: British...
TTCAGGAAAACCAAAGGGATAGTGATATTCCAGTATCGCAAGGAACGTGATGCACTAAAGCCCAGCTTATGAAAATAGGTTGGGCTTTTTTAATATGCAAGGGTGTGGTTGGTTAGGCGCTTACGTTATATTTTTAGTTGAAATATGTAAAAAAGTTTGTCAAGCACCCGTCGATGCTCCTTAAAAAATATAAACTACTTCTCCAATAAAGTCATCACCCGAAACCGTACCCCATATGCGGCTATCGGCAGAGTTGTCTCTGTTGTCGCCAAGAAAAAAGTAATTGTCTTCTGGAATTTTTATTGTATTAGTGACAGAAAATGGTCTTGATAGTGATCTTTGGATTAAGTAGCTGTTTTGTTCATTGTAAGCTCAGTTATTTCTAGATGTGGCGGAGGAGGCTCTATTCCTTGCTTTAATTGTTGTTCAATCGAGTCTGATCCTTTTGCTTTGTTAAATCTTTTTAAAATCACTGATTAGATCTTCAGCATTGCCAATTTTAAAGCTTTCATCTAGGAAGATGATGGCTAATATTATAAACAAAATAGGAATAATTATTATTGAAATAAAATTCCCGCCAATTAAGCTAATAATTTCTTCTGCATTTAAAATAGGATAAAAGCCTATGGTTGAAAAAAATATGTATTTTATTAAGTTGATCCTAGCGTAGCGCTTTCTGAACTTCTTAGATTTAAATTTATCTTTAAATTTGAAGTGTAAACCGTCATTTGATACTTCTACAAACTTTGATGCACGTGAAAAAATTCTAAATAGATGCAAAGGATTTGTTGACTTTAATAGAAGCTGAATTTGATCGTATTTAAATCTGTGCTTAAAAAATTTGTAAAACCTATATTCAATTATAATTCTTTCGGTAGAATCAATTCCAATATCAAGTAGCTTTTCAAGCTCTTTAAATTGGCTGTCTTTTACAGGTTTATCATCACTTTCGAACCTATATTTCAGGTAAGCGACAATTATAGGGGCAACGAGTGTTAAGAGTAACTGAGTTATAACTTCGATCATAGTATTTGCGTTTAACGCCTTATTAAACGGCTGCGTTTTTAGCAGTCCGGTGGAAACCGCGCTTTTTGCGGTTGTAACGTATTTGAATACCTTGTTAGCTCTTTTGCTTTAGTGCTTATATGTATCAATATCAACGAAAGCACCAATTGCTCCTAAGAACTCTGTAGTTTCAACTTCAAACCCGATTGCCGGAGTAGAATGCTCTTCATTTATTGAAAATGTAAGAACTATCTGAAATCTTGGCTCTACCTTAAATCGGTTTTTAGCTTCAATTATTAAACCAAGTTTAGGTTTTAATAAATCAACTATTTGAGACGACATTTCAAAAATATCAATGTATTGATCAATCACCTGCTCTGTAGATAGCTCCCATGAATTCACTTTTGGGGATTTTCCAGAAACCCTTGACCCTTTCCGTCTAATATTTGTCGGTTTTAAGCCAAGAAATTCAGTTATTTCATCTGGATCGAAGTCATCTCCATCAAGAGCGAAGTAAACACGCCCTTCGTTAATTTCCACTTAATTCTCCTTGAGAGCTAACATTATATTATACGTCGCGGCGACGTAATCAAACGCATTGTTGTGACGTAATTAATCACGTTGATACGACGTATATCTACAGAGGAGTTTAAAGGAGTGCAGCAGCCCTTTAATTCAAATAGTTGTTTGTGATGATTTGCGTGACATGTTTAAACACGTCAGATTTTTAATCTTTTATTGTTTTAAACCATACCTCAAACCTTAAAAAAGCACTACCGTTTTTATACTTCAATAAGCATTCCAGTCACGACAAAATAAAGTGCGGCGCGTTTTTCAACATTCTTCTCTTTAAACAAGTTTTTATAACGGTGTAGCTGCTTTTGATAGGTTTGTTTTTCGGTTGCTACAAATTCTTCTAAGCTTTCACCGGGTTTGGGTTGGCTGCTTTTGTAGTCGATTATCCAACGGGTTTTCTTACCTTTATTTCTCTCGCTTTCTATTTCTACAAACGTTCTATCAATAATATGTTGGCCTTTAGCGTTCCATATTTCGAGTTCGGTGGCGCTTTCGGGGTGGCTGTTGTCTAGTAGCCATTGGCCGGTGCTGTCGTGTAGGGTTTGGGTGATGGCTTGCTCTACGGTGGTGAGTGCGGCATCGAGTTTGTGCGGGCTAATACCTTGTTGGGCTAGTTGGCTTTTCCAGATAGGGCGTTGTTGTTGAATGCGAGGCGCATTCCATTGTTGATAGCCTGTGTCGGTAATGTGTTGTAGGGCAAGATGTATGACAGTACCGATATAGCGTTGATCCCGTTGGAGCAGAGCATCGGGCTTGGCGATGTTGTCTTTTTCTGTCTTGTTTTTAGTCTGTTTTTTTCTTTTTTTCTCAGGCGTTACATTTTCTTGCGGGACAGAAAATAAATCGCTTTGTGTGTTGATCACTTGTTGGTTTTTTGTTTTTTGTTTTTCTGAGTGATGTTGTTCTGATGCCCCAGTTTCTAATGTAGCTAATACATTATTGCCACGATACGCCGCGAGTATGTTATTGGCGGCAATAGTGGGGGCTTGCCAGTGGTTGCTTAAGCTAGCAATTTTATTAGGGTGACGGCGTTTGTGGTTTTTGTCATTGGAACCATTCCCTTCAGAACCGTTCCCCTCAGAGCTATTCCTAAAATCATCCCCCAAGTTGATAGCATCGCTTTGCGAAATATGCAGATGTGTCGAGTCACTTTGTTGAATGCTTGGCCATAGGCGGCTGAGCAACGTATGTTTGCTGGGTATTTTTAAGGTCTCTATAGTTGGCGCAATATTATTAGAGATCTCGCTGGCTTCTAGTTTTTTACTGTCTATAGCAGAGTAAGCGAGTAGGTGTAGTTGTTTAATCGCACGAGTACAGCCTACGTATAATACGCGGTCGGATTCTAGTTGTTCTTTTTCGGCATGCTGCTGGCGAATAAAATCGTAAATGGGATCGGCGTCGTCTCCAGTGGCGTTTACTGGGCTAATGAGTAACTGACTTTGTTGTTGGTGGGTTTGGGGAGAGTAGCCAATGCGTTCTAGCCAGACGATTAATTCTTTATCGTCGCTTCTTTTACCTTTGTCTAATGCAGGGATAATAACGGTATCAAATTCTAAGCCTTTGGATTTATGAATCGTCATAATTTGCACGGGCTTAACGTTGTTTTGTGGATCGTCACTAGTGTTTTTTTCAGTGCTGGTTGCCGCTTTAGGGCTGGCGTATAAGTCGTTAACGGCTTTTTCGATATCATCCCACTGTTTAATAATACCGCCTTGGTCATAGTGGTCGAGCACGTTTAAAAAGGTGTGAATGTTTTCTTCGTCGCTAGGGTTGAGCAATAAGGCTGGCCCACCTAAGGCGAGCCATATACTGTGTATCCAGTGGCGTAAACCGTGGCGCTTTTGTTGACTAAGCGCTTGCTGTATCACGGTGTTAAAACGTTGTAGTTTTTGTTTGCCTTTATCGGATAACTTATTGGTTGATACGGCACCCATATCTTCTGCGTTAATGTTATGGAGCAATAACGACCAGCGTTTGTCGGTTCTTTGATGTTCGGCTACGGCTAATAAATCGGCCATGTCTAGGCCACACCACGGCGCACGTAACACGGCTAGCCATGCTAAACGATCATTGGGGTAGAGTAGGGCCTTGGTGAGCGATAGGCAATCTAACACAGGCATACAGGTGTTTAATCGATCAATATCGGTGGCTTGATAGGGAATGTTGGCCGCGCTAAGCGCATGAATAATATCTTGTACGTGGGCGCGGCTGCGCACTAATAAGGCAATGCTGTCTGTAGGCCGGGCTTGTTGCGTGCCTTGAATAATATCAACGGCAATAGCGGCTTCTTCTTTGCGCGGCGAGGGTGTGGTATCGCTATAGCTAATAAGGTGTGTTTGCACGGCGGGAATACCTAGCGGTGCATTAAAGCCTACGGATGGGCTATAACTTACTGCACCACGGTTACTGTCGCTTTGCGCGGGGAAGATATGATCAAAGCTGTGGTTTACCCAATCGACAATATGTTGTTGCGAGCGAAAGTTGACTTGTAAATCCAGTGGTTCTAATTCGATATCGTTTAGGCCGTATTCACGTACATTCAAAAAAATCCCCACGTTGGCATCGCGAAAACGATAACAAGATTGCATGGCGTCGCCCACTACAAAAAGAGTGCGACCGTCGTCGGTTTGCCAACCGGCGGTGAGCCGTTCGAGTAGTCGTAATTGTGTGGTCGAGGTATCTTGAAACTCGTCTACTAAAATATGTTGAATTTTATAGTCTAAGGCGAGGGCTAAATCACTTGGCTTGTCAGATTCACCTAGCGCATCGAGTGCGGCCAATGTGACGGCAAGGTAGTCGGTTTTGCTTAATTGCTGAAACGCGACGGTGAGGTTTTGCGCAAGGTTGACCAGTACATGAGTGAGGCTGTCTAGTAGTTGCCATTGTTTGGTATTGTAAAAGGGCGATGGCAGTTTGCGTATTGTCCCTAAGATTTTTTCTATGTCGGGTAGGGCGCTGACTTGTGCTATTACGTCGCTAAAACGTTGCTTGTAAACTTTAGCTTCGGCTTGCTGTTCTTTGGATAAATGTTTTGCCGACGGTGCAAAAAAACCAATATCTTTAGTGGCGCTTTTGCGTAGCTCGTTTTTTTGTGTGAGTAATAATTCGGCTATGCCTTCCCACTGGGGAACGGCGTCTATGCTGGCATCGGGTAAATCCACTAAGCCCAAGCAGCTAGTAATGATCGAGTGAGGGTTTTTAGGTGATAGCTCGGGTACAGAAAAATTATTGGCTGCATGGTCAGCCAATAGCGCCAGCTCGCTACTTAATTCCATATCAACTGAAGTGAGTAGTTCTTGGGTAGTAAAAAGGTGTTCTTCGATCACATCCACCAATATGGCTTCTAATGCACCGCGTTGATCTTTAGATTGAAATAACACCGGTAGCCACTGATCACGTTTACCTAAGAGCTGAATAAGTAAAGTCTCGATGGTGTCGAGTTTATTATCGACGTGTTTCACTAAATAAATAAGGTGTTCTTGTAAATTCTCTTGTGAATGGCTTTGTGTGTTCAGTTGTGCCAATGTTTCTCGTGCCGCCATTTGATAAGCAAGGTTGGGGTTGTCGAGAATTTCGGGTGTGTGCCCCAGTTTACTTTCGAAAGGCATTTGCTGGCTAATAGAGCGGCATAGGCTGTCGATAGTGGTAATACGTAAGCGGTTAGGGCAGCTAAATAATTGCCATTCTTTTTCGGTGTTTCTTGCCAATACCGCACGAGCTAAACGCCATGTGGTTTTTAAATAGTCTTCTTCTGGTTCGGTGGTTTGTTGTTCCGCGTTACGTAAAGCATCTAAAATGCGCGCCTGCATTTCGGCAGCGGCTTTTTTAGTAAAGGTAATAGCGAGTACATTTTCTGGTTCTTCGCATTGTGCAAGTAAGGCTAGCACTCGTTGTGTTAATAACCCCGTTTTACCCGAACCCGCTGGGGCGCTCACCGCAAACGAAGTGCTGGTATCGAGTGCGCGGGTGCGTTCGGGCTGATCTATGGGCTGATCAATAGCGTGTGCTGAGTGGATGCTCATATGTTGTTTTTTTCTTCTGATTTGTTTTGTGGCGCACTGTGATATTTTTCTATCGCTTCGGCTTCATGAAAGCGATTAATGCGTAAGTAATCTGCCGCATAGGTTTTTGCTATTTCGTCGAGGTATTCGATACGACAGTCGCCTTGTGTGAATTCGTTTAATAGCGTGTCTAGTGTTTGTTGCCAATGGGCCATGGTGCTTTCCCATGTGTCGGGTAGGCCTACTTTGTTTTTTTCGATATGGCTTATGCCACTAGCAATGTCGCCATCGCCTAAGCCTTTGAAGTGTTGATCGGCTACATTCACTTGTGCGAAGCTAATACCTTTTATCTCATTTACGTTCTTGCTATAGGTGAGAGCGTAAAGTGGGAGTTGCGGTTCTTTGGGGCGCTCGCCTTTCCATGCATTGATGTTAGATTTACCGGTTTTGTAATCAATAATCAGGTAGCGGCCATCGGCTAGTTGATCGACACGGTCGATACGAATATTGATGTTCATACCGTTAAAGGTAATGGTGCGTGCTTCTTCGATAGCGACGACAGTAAACGGTGGGCGTTGTTTCTCTAACGCTAACCATTGTGTGATTAATTGGCTTTGACGCTCGCTTTCTATTTGGCAAAGAGGATCGCTGAGGTGTTTGGGTTTGTGGCGTTTAATATCGCTAATGGCGATGTTAACTTGTTCTGTTACGAGTTCGGCTAAGGCGTTTTCGGTCAGGGCGAGTAAGCTTTCTTGGTTTTTTAATTGCTGCCAAATAGCCGCAAGACTGTTATGTAATATATGGCCTTTTTCGATATGAGAAAAACCATTCACAGCGTCGATAGGAAGTGGGGCACCTAAGCGATATTTAACAAAACTATCGAAGGGGTTTTCTGCCTGTGATTTAAATAAACCCGCGCCGCCGGTAAGTTCATTGCCGATAAACGATGGCGCACTGGCACAATCAATAAGTTCTAGATCACGACTGTTTTGTAGACTGTGATACCAGTGTTGTAAGCCGCCATCCGCTGCTTGCGTGGTGAACTCGGTTAATTGAATATCACTAATTAATTGGCTGGCGAGTAAGCGCTGTTCACCGTCGTCTTCGTGAGTGGGCGTGCTAAAAATAATGGTGTCGGCACAGTGGCGATAATTGTCGGTAAGCGATTGCGCATAAGCGAGTTCGCGTAAGCTACTGGCATGGGGCATATTATGCTCGCGCTGTAAGCGAATAGGCAGCAGCGAGTTAGGGCTAGGTGCGGGTGGCCACACTTGTTGGTGTAAGCCCATTACCCAACAATGGCTAAAGTGTAAGCCTGCGCCTTCGAGTATGCCAAGAATTTGTATGGGCGAGTCGGGTACTTTGGCCTGAAACGGCATGTGGTTTGCCATGCTTTGTAGTTGTTGGATGGCAGTGTTGCTATCAATGGCGTTAAGTACGCTATCAAGCCCCGCAAAGCTTTCCAGCAGTTGATACCATAATTGCGTTTGTTGGTACTCTTGGCTATCGGGTGTGCGCTCTCCTGGCCATTGCAATATATCCAGTTGTTGTAAAAAGATCTCGACCCAGCGTGAGGGCAGGTGTTTGCCTTTGTTGACAGTGCTGGTGGAAAACTGATGGAACTGGTTTAGGTAGTCGAATAAACGGCGTTCGTTTTCGTTAGCGCTGTTGAGTTTACTCTCTATTTTCTCAGCCCAGTAGCGCAAGGTATCGCCGCTGATGGTAAATGTGCCTAAGGACTGTAACTTACTGACGAGTGCCGTGCGGCGCTCTAGCTCTGGGGTGTAATTACCCCAAAAGGGCGAGAGCAGGCAGTGAACTAAGTACTCGGTATCCCACTCTTGCGAGCGACCTCGCTGTTCTTGTAGTTTGAGTAGCTGGAGTGTGGCGGCTATTAATGGTGTGTCACCCAAGGGTGTACCGGCTGAAAAGTTAAACGGCAAGGTGTAGCGTTCGGTGGTGGGTGAAAAACTATGAGCTTCAAACTCATTGGTAAAAGCACGTTCTACTTGTTGACGACATTGCCCTAAGTTAGCCACGATAATACCAATACGCACGCCGGGTTGTTGTTCTATTGTAAGTCTTGCCCACTGTGCCGCGGCTTGCATTTCGGTATCGCTATTATCGAACTCGACACGTTGTAATATTTTAGGCGTGTAATTGGGACTTGCTAAGGTGGTGAGGTTGACGCTCGCTTTTTCTAGCTGCTCTTTATATAAAGGCGATAAGTCGTCAAAGCCTAATAAGTAAATGTCCGATTCTTGTGAGAGCTGACCTTGCTCAAATGCGTCACCAATAATACGGTAGCTTTCTTCGGCGGTAATGGTATTTAATTGTTTAAGTCGCTGCTGGAAGTGTTTTATCCATTCGATTAATTGCGGATTGATGTCTTTATCTAGCGCTTGCGGATTGACCGGCTGATTCCACCGAACCAAGGTGGTTAATGCGTTGGCTGCTTGTTTTGCTACTGCATCGATCTGCATTAAACAGCAATCGGCAGTAATAGACTCCCAAATAACACGCTGTTGCTCGCCATTAATAATAGTTTGAGTGGTTGCCGAGTGGCCTTGTGCTTGTAACTGCTGCCACTGCTGCGTAAACCAATGCTCAATCACCTGAATACGCGGTGTGGCCCAAACGGAAACCCCTTGGGTTTGCTGATAGTTTCCCCATGCTTGCAAAATTTTACTGCGTAAGCGGTTATTCGGTGTCAGCACTAAGCTGTCTGCTTGGATGTAAGGCAGAATACGCTGGATATCAAAAAGAGGGGGGAGTTTGGTCATGTTAGTCGTTATTCATTCCCATGTTGATAAATTGGGTGTTGGTAATATCTAATCTGATTAATGCGGTTTGTAGTTCTGTAATATTTGGGGATTGAGCGGTGAAATAAGCAGTAGAGTCTGTATTAGATGCGTGATCACCCAAATCTATGTCAAGAGTATCTAACCAATACCCCACTCGTCGTGCAATAGCTTCTCCTGAGTCTATCCAGTTTTTAATGTTGGGCAGTGCAGTTTGTAGCTCCTCTTTTAATAGAGGAAAGTGGGTACACGCAAGCACAACGGTATCTATTGCGGGATTATGTATTAACCGCTGAACAATAGGTTCTAGTTGTTGCTGTGTGATGGTTTCGCCACGTAATTTTTGCTCTGCTAGATGTACTAGCTCACTGGTGCCGATAGAAATAACTTCACAGTCCTCGGCGAATTGAGCAATCAGTTGTTGGGTATATTCTCGTTTTACTGTGCCCGGTGTGGCGAGCACGCCGATGACCTTAGATTGACTTAGCGCAGCGGCAGGCTTAATGGCGGGAACAACACCAATCACAGGCTGTGAAAAGCGTTCCCGTATACGGGGTAATGCGACGGTGCTGGCGGTATTGCAAGCCACAACAATAATATCAGCTTGGGTGATTTGTTGTAACTGATGTAATACGATGTCTACGCGTTCAATCAGCTCGTCTTCGGTTTTTGTACCATAGGGAAACGCGGCATTATCTGAAGCATAAAAAAGGCAACAATGGGGATATTGTTGTCGAATTTCTTGTAGAATGCTGAGACCACCAACACCGGAGTCAAAGACTAAAATTCGAGCAGCTGTGGTCATGTGTTACCTTCGGAAAGCAGGATGTGTAAAGCCATTTATAATAGCATTTTTTGGATAAACGACGAAGTAGCCTTTTATTCGTAAAATGTGAAAATGGCGCAATCATTCTACACAATAATACAGTTTCACAACGGATCATAAACTAACCATGATGAGTGAATTTACTTTAATGTTAACCGAGCACGCTTCCCAAGTGGTTTCTTTCTTATTGGGCTTGTTGTTGGGAGCTGTGTGTATGGGGGGATGGGTATTTATTCGTTCACGCCAACATTTCTTGTCGATCATGGATGAAATGTATACCGCTAGGGAAGAGGCGGCAGTTGCGAAAGGGCAATTAGTACATGTACAGCACAATATGGCAGAGCAGGCGGTGTTGTTAAAAGAAGCGCGTTTACAATTAAGTCAAGAGTTTGAAAACCTCGCTAACCGTATTTTTGACGGCAAACAAAAACAATTTGATGCGCAAAATGCGAGAACACTGTCACACAGTCTTGACCCTCTCAAAACACAAATTAACGAATTTAAGCAACAGGTCACCAACGCTTACGAAAAAGAAAATGCTGAACGTAATAAGCTTATGGGTAAAATTGGCGAGCTGCAATTGCAAACACAAAAGATAGGTGAGGATGCGGTTAATTTAGCCTTGGCTTTAAAAGGCGATAATAAGTCACAAGGTAATTGGGGTGAAGTGATTCTTGAGCGTTTATTAGAAGAATCTGGTTTACAGAAAGGCCGTGAATACGATACGCAAGTCGCGTTAAAAGATGATGAGGGCAGCCGACGTAACCCTGATGTGATTATTTATTTGCCAGAAAATAAACAGTTAGTAGTAGATTCTAAAGTCTCTTTAGTGGCTTACGAGAGTTATGTGAGCGCGGATGGTGAGCCGGAAAAAACACTAGCACTTAAAAAACATGTCGATTCTGTTCGTCAACACATTAAAGATCTCAGCCGGAAAAATTATGAAAGCTTACAGGGTATTCAAACATTAGATTTTGTATTTATCTTTATGCCGATAGAAGCTGCCTTTATGTTGGCATTACAGCACGAACCAGTTTTGTTTCGTGAGGCTTACGACAAGCAAATTATATTAGTCAGTCCAACGACCCTAATGGCAACTTTGCGTACCGTAGCCAATATTTGGCGTTATCATAAACAACATAAAAATGCAGAAATTATTGCGACACAGGCTGGTGGCTTATACGACCAATTCGCTTTAGTAGTAGAGTCTTTAGATGAGCTGGGCAGCCAGATAAATAAAACCCAAAAAACTTACCAAAAAACCCGTGACCGTTTATCTAGTGGTCGAGGTCATTTAATTGGGCGAGTAGAAAAGCTTAAACAACTAGGTGCAAAAACAAAGAAACATTTGCCAGTATCAGGCGATAATTACAATCACGAGGATGAGCTTCTCGAAAGCGATAACGTTAACCATCCATCTAGTTGAGCGTACCTGAACGTATCTTACTAAGCGATAACCAAAAACCAAGAAGAGATAAATTATGTGGGTAGTATTATCAGTAGTTGCCATTTTAGTAGTGGTTGGATTAGCATATTATGCTTTTCAGTTACAAACAAAAGTGAATGCCATAAAGAAGCAGAAAACCGCGCAGCAAGTAATATTAGATAAGCAAGCACAAGAAAAACGAGATTCGATGAATAAAAGCATTCAAATTCTAGCGCAAGGACTAAGCGAAGGGCAGCTAAGCAAAACCGAAGCGTCGATTAGAATAAGTGCTTTGCTAGAGTTTTTAGACGTAGATGACAATGTAAAAGAAGAATACAGTGCTTTTTTTCAACTAGCTGAAGCAACGGCACATATTCCCATCTTAGATAAGTGGAAAGCATTACCGACCAAAGAAAAGCTGCGCTACGATAGTGAGCGAGAAGCCCTAGAAGAAAAATACGGCGATTTTGTGGTAGATGCGAGTAAAAGGATTATAGGAAAAAACTTCTAAATTTGCCAAAAATTAACTAAGTGAATTTATAGAATAAAAAAAGTGACCCTATTTATAGTCACCTTTTTTGTATGTGGTGCTAACGGCTGGCTGACTAAAACCGATAAGCCAGAGATAAGTTGATAACCGGGTAGAGGTTAAACCCATCTAGGCTACTTTCTAATTCTCGCTTCTCCACTTCGAGCTGGGCATCAAGAGCCGGTTGTATAGTTGTATTGGTTCCGCTTGATGTGAGATTGATATTCGGATCGCTCATACCGATGACACCAATATCCAGTGCAAAGCTAAGTGATTGATCTTGTCTTACCGCATTGCCCCAACCAATACCGATATAAGGTGCAAACGAATCATAATCTACTTTTGCGTTAATGGTACCTATATCAGAAGCAAGAAATGTGGAGTTACCCACCGTGATATTGCCGCTGGTTTGTGTGGTTTTGGCTGAGAAATTTGTACCATTGTTAATTCCACCTAAACTTATGCGAAACCCGCTATCAGCAGATGGATGCCAATCCAATAGAAGGCTAAATGTATCTAACTCTATATCAAATTGGTAGGCGATACCGGATTCGGTGTCGTTCTCGCTAAAATCGTAGTTCGCATATATACCGCGAAAATTAATATTATCACTTAGCTGAAAGGTGCCATTTAGAGAAAGACCCGTTGTGCCGACACCAGCGCCTAAGGCAAAGTTATTGGTTTGTTTACTACCGTCAGCTAAAGGCGCATGACTAAACAGTAAGCCGCTAAAAAAAGTGGCCAGAAGAGTGCGAATAAGAAAGGGCTTGCGAGCGTGGTGAAATTTTTTCATGTGAGCTCCTGAGTGTTTCCACTACAAAAATACGCGATAAATGAGTAACTTAATCTAGAATAGTATTTTTATAGTGAAAAGCAATGTGACTATAACGAGCTGTACTTAAGCTTTTTGTAATGGCCATTTCTCCTCACCTCCACCTGAACTTCACATCTCGGTTTCATTAGTATTAAGTAGGGTTTGGGTCTTTTTTTGCGACTCGAGGCTCTATTCTTCCTGAACGATTTCCCACTCGCTGTTGAGCCATTAAAAGAAATAACTGGCTAATAGTATCTTTATCAGGTGAGCCATTAATCGTTTGGCTCCACGCCTGCTATATTTGTAAGGCATGCTTAAAACTCAACTGCCTTGGCAAGATATTACTTAATGATGCGGTTTGAACCATTAACAATCGAATTAAATTATACGCTAAAAAATAAACCCAAATTTTTTCTCGTTCATTTCTGGCGTTTTACAACTCAACTTTTCCATACCCAATGTGGTTTTTATATGCCTGAACCCCAACTCTATATTCCAGCTCTCTTATTTCAATAGTAGCGGGGAGAGAAGCATACTCTTCATGCGTCATCCACTCTGGTCTACAAGCTGGCTTGCATAATGTTATCAAGTGATCTTTTACACCCAATCGCTTTCCTTTTTTAAAATCAACGATGCGTTTACACGCGTCCATTTGTTCAAAAGCAGAATCTACTCCTTTATCCATCAGCGCGGATAGTAGGGCATATGTACCTGAGAAAGAAACATAGATAAGGTTTCTGTTGGAGGGAATAGTTTTTCTCTATGTTCAGGTAACAAATTTAAAGAAGCGGTATGCGTCACTATTATGTGCGTGATGCTTAATTTGTCGTTGTCTAGATTTGATAAGTTTGTTATTAATAGACATGAGAGCGGGCTCTGTTGATAGTTGAATTGCTTGGTCGCTATTCAGTTTATCAACAAGTCAGCTTTCTTCAATATTATTAAAGGGTTACGTCTTAAGTAAGTGCCATTCGGCTTTGACCCCTTTAAATCTTATAAACAATCAGTTTTAACTCAGCAGCAAGTTCGTTGCTTAGGTAGTTTGCCGACTCCGGGGTTGAAGCTATTGGTGGGGTCCAGCTCTTGGTAAAATCGGCGTAAACTGTCTTCAGCTTGGTATAAGTGCCCCACATTATGCTCGGCAGGGTACTTAGCCTGCTTTTTATTCAATTCCGCTAGTATGTTTTTCTTCAGCAAAGCCACATTCACCCCTTTTTTCACAACGTAATCTTGGTGGAATACATGGCAAAGAAAATGGCCGTAATAAAGCTTACTTAATAGTTTTGATTGAATGTCATCGGGTAGTACTTCCATCCATTCTTGGCAGTTTCGCGGGAGTGCAATGTCCAGAGCGAGAATGTCCTCCACGGTTTTATCGTGGACGACCTGATATCTTACTGCTGCACCCGCCGCAGCAAAGCGGTGTAAGAGGGCTTTTTTGGCTTCTTCTTCGTTACAAATAAAGTAATCGTTGGTGATATTTTTGCCATCACCAATATCATTATTTTTTCCGCCACTTTTATCTCCAAAAATGGGCGAGTAATAGAAATACTGTAGCGCCTCTTCGATACCTTCATCGCTTACTTTTAAAATGAGATGGTGTTCGTATCGATCTCTAAATGTGCGCAAACGATCTGGTAATGGATTGGGAAAAAAGCGGCTTGCCCACTGTAAAAATCTATCAGGTAAGTTGTTAGGGAAGAGTGATAACTTATTGAAAGTGGAAGTAATTCTTCCTTTTATGGCGAACAGTTTTGGCAGGTGTCGGGTTCCTAAACGATCAATCATAATCGTGACATCTTTACCGTACTGCTCAGCAATATCAAATGCCTCACGGTGCATATATTCCGCTACTTCTGGCAGGTGAGTGAAGTTCTGCAAAATATCCTGTCGTAGTGTCGTTAGTTGGGCAGGGTCATTGGTGCCTATATAAAACACCGTTTCTTTTTGTGATAAAGCAAAGGTATCTAATCGCACAGCAAACACCGCGACCTTGCCTGCGCAACCGCTGGCACCATACAAACGACGCTTATCGGCATTGTAGCGAGAAGGGGTGTTGGCAGTAGTGTCTCGTAACCGTTCGGTGTATTCCTGATCCGATGCCAATTTAGCAGAGGGCTTAACATCATTAACTGCAAAGCGTTCATTTTCTAAATTGCTTAATATTTCTTCTGGTGTATTACCTAGAGGGATATCTAACTCATTAACTAATACCAGCTTACCCTCAGCGGTAATTTGGGCATAGAGTGATAGTTCGGTATAAGCGGGTCCGCGCTTGACCAATGCACCGCCCGAATTGTTAGCAATACCCCCAACAATAGAGGCTCCAAGGCAAGATGAGCCAATCACCGAATGAGGGGCGCGTTGAAGCGGTTTAAGCGCTTGTTCGAGTTGGTGCAGTGTTGAGCCGGGAAAGCTGAGTACTTGTTCGCCATGATTGAGTAAAATCAACTTATTCATTCGGGTCGTGTTAATAATCACAATATCCCGATCGTAGTCATCACCATTGGGGGTAGAGCCTTCGGTTAAACCAGTGTTGGCCGCCTGCATAATCATAATCACCTTGGCATCGGTACAGTGTTGTAGTACTTGCCATTGCTGTAGCAGCGTTTCAGGGAAAATAACTGCAAGAGCGCTGCCCGAGCCAGATCGAAAGCCGGTGCGATAATATTCAGTTTGTGAATCTGTCAACGCAACGTTATGTTTGCCAACCACGGTGGTTAGTAATTCGAGTAGGGTAGATGTGTTCATTAATGGTGTTCCTCTGTGTTGGTGTTCTGTGGTGGTGTTCTATGGCGTAAAGATAGTGTTACTTCTTAAGTGGTTAATATCGCAATTACCGGTTAATGCCATCGATACATCTATTTCTTTGCGAATCAACTCAATAGCGGTAGTCACCCCCTGTTTACCCATTGCGCCTAAACCATATAAAAAGGCCTTGCCTATCAGGCCGCCTTGCGCACCCATGGCCATTGCTTTCAGTAAGTCTTGTCCGCTACGAATGCCGCTATCAAATAACACCTGTGTATTACCGCCCACTGCATCAATAATGGCTGGTAGCATATCAATTGCCGCAGGTGCGTAATCCAACTGACGACCACCATGGTTAGATACCACCACCGCATCGGCGCCAGCATGTACCGCATGGCGAGCATCTTCTGCATCCAGCACCCCTTTAATAATTAACTTGCCCGGCCAATGCTGCTTAATCCATTCCACATCGTCCCACGTTAGCGACGGATCAAACTGACCTGCAATCCATTCGGATAAGGTTTTCATGCTGTTGCCATCTGTTTTAGCCGTGTTTAAATTCCCAAAGCTGCGGCTAGGGCTAGTGAGTAGTCCGCCAACCCAGCGTGGCTTGGTGGCCATGTCTAGCGCATTTTTAAGGGTTAAGCGTGGGGGAACCGACAAACCGTTTTTAATATCTTGGTGGCGTTGTCCCTGTATTTGCAGGTCAGCGGTGAGCATTAATGCAGAGCATTCAGCCGCTTTAGCGCGTTCTATTAGTTCTCTCACAAAGCCACGGTCACGCATCACATACAGTTGAAACCAAAAAGGTTTAGTGGTTTTTTCGCGTACTTGCTCTATAGAGCAAATCGACATGGTACTCAAGGTAAAAGGAATGCCTGCTTCTTCCGCTGCCTGTGCCGCTAAAATTTCACCGCTGCCATGCATGATGCCTGTTAAACCTGTGGGCGCTATGGCTAACGGCATTGATGCCGTTTCACCTACCAAGGTTGTGCCGAGCTGCCGTTGCCCCACATCAATCATTACTCGTTGGCGCAGTTGAATATTCGCTAACTGTTGTCTATTAGCGGTAATGGTGGATTCATCGTAAGAGCCACGATCCACATAATCAAAAATGGCTCTTGGTACGCGTTTTTTAGCGAGTTGACGTAAATCTTCATTGCAGGTAATCGGGTGATTCATTATCATGTTTCCTCTATTATTGGTCAGACCAAAATGGTAGATGTTTTGTTCTATTAAAACCATTGGTTGTAGAACTGTCAAATTACATATTTTTACTTTTAAGTGTCTGATAAATAATAAAAATATTAAAGGTTCTGTGTTAAAAAACATTTTTTAACACAGGTGATTGTTGATTTTTATATTTTGGTCTGACCAATTATTATTATTTTTACTTGATCCGCTACCTGTATCTATTTTAATACCAATAACCCAATCAGAGTCATCAGTAATGAAGAATTCAGATAAGCTATTTCAGCATTATGAAAGTGCAATTACCGAAGGGAGCTTGCGTACGGGTGCGCGCTTGCCATCAGAAAGGCAGCTGGCCGACACATTTGCTATCTCTCGGTCATCCGTGAGGGAAGTGCTGCAACGCCTAAATACACAAGGTTTAATTTCCAGCAAACCCGGTGGTGGACACTTCGCTTCAAAAGCGTTTCGCCAAAAAACCATAGAGCCGTTATTAGCCCTGTTTAACCATTCGCCAGAGTCACGCTTTGATTTGCTCGAGTTTCGCCACACTATGGAAGGCGATTGCGCTTACTATGCAGCGCTTAGAGCGAACGAGCTAGACAGGCAAGCCTTAACACTGGCTTTTCAGCGCATGGATTCCGCTTATCAACAAAATGATCTACAAAAATCGTCAGATGCCGATGCCGACTTTCATTTATCTATCGCTGAATCCAGCCACAATATTGTCTATCTTCATCTTATGCAGAGTCTTTTTGAAGTGGTACGTAGCAGTGTGTTTGTTAACGTATCGCATATGGTGGCTCGCGAACCCAGACGCGATATATTAATGCGCCAACATAGTGATATCTATGATGCCATCATGAATGCACAACCTACCACTGCTCGCGAAGCTGCTCATCGACATATTCGTTACGTAGAAGAGGTGTTATCAGATATGCGTAAAGAGCAAGATCGCTTAGAGCGGTCTGAGCGTCGCTATTCGGTGTAGGTTTTATCGAGCGCTATTGAGTGATCTTCAGTAAGAATTCAGCAACAGCAAGCTAAAATTCAGTTAAAATAGCCTGCATTTCTTTAAGGCGATGATTAAGGTGTTCAGGCTGTAGAAAAATCAATTTTCTTCGATAAATAAGCATGTTTTTCCTGTAAAATATCATTTTCCGGCTTATTGGATATGATCATGGCTAATTTTATTGATACCAACATCAATCAAA
>Ga0233426_10002097_pt1 | contig 17118 bp, 13 predicted proteins | sample SI_118_April2016_6_FD_179875 | JGI IMG/M metagenome (GOLD analysis project Ga0233426, IMG submission 179875) | Seawater microbial communities from Saanich Inlet, British Columbia, Canada - SI_118_April2016_10_MG | ecosystem: Environmental > Aquatic > Marine > Inlet | place: Canada: British...
GGATTCAACGGATTTCATGGGCAGGATCACGCGACATTCAGCTTGGGATCGGATCAAAATTCGATGCACTGCAGCCAATCCGCGTTTCAAAGGGCTCTCTTGGCCCTGGCTTACCTGACCGCGACCTATGGTTTTCGCCCATGCACCGTTTGCTGATCAAAGACCCAACCGTTTCTCTAATCACCGGAAGCAACGAAGTTTTCTGCGCTGCGAAACATTTGGTGAATGGCCAAACAATCGTCAAAGAGACCCGCAGCAATCTCTGCTATCATCACCTCCTTTTTGAAGAGCATCAAGTTTTGGTTTCAAGCGGATGTGATAGCGAAAGCTTTTATCCCGGCGCGATCGGCCTAGACGGTTTTGAAGATGAAACACGCGAAGAGGTCATAGGACTGTTCCCAGAAGTGCGCACCCTACCCGACAATTATGGCCGTCTTGCCCGTCAGGTTGTCAAAAAGCACGAAGCGAACCTGATCCGTGATCACTTCACACCTGCACAGGTATTCTGGAACAACCTTATCAAGCGCGCAGCGTAAAGTAGCCAATGCATTAGGAAGCTGTTTGGCTGGATCCCGCAGCAGTCGCCGGCAAATGACCAACCAACGCCAACGCATACTTTTGATGCCGCTCAGCCAGCTTTCGCTGCTTTTTACCTAAAGGGATTGTTCGCGCAGTTTTTTTTGCGCGAACGGGGCGATGCAAACGTCGGGAAAATAGCCAATAGCTCCGATTTCGCCTCGTCCCCCATAAGCGCCATGGCTTGAGGTCCCGGCAACAGACTTTCTGTCGGCGCATCATTGGCAAAGACAACTTGATGTTCTTCGAACAGAATATGACAATAAGTTATTGCTTTCAAATCCTTACAGATCTCAATACCGTCTATACCGATCAAGGACTTGGCAGAAACCAAGACCTCGTCTGTGCCAAACATCCGTGGAACGACTTTTGAACTCACCAGCATACGGTGCTGTTGGGACACCAGTAAATCACTGCTGGGTAAATTGGCACCCAACGCACCAGCGCTTATCCTCACTGGACATAGCTTATCGGTTAGCGCCACGTTCTTCACACCGACCCACCGCACGGGCTGCGCGCCATTGTCTAACGTCTCGACAAGGTCGCCAATCTGGATTTGATCAACGCGACGATCACCCTAAGAAGTGCGGACCATCGTTCCTGCCGCAAAACACACAAAACTCTGAAAGGCGTTTTGGTAAAGACCTGTGTATGCCTGCCCAGATATCGAATTCACGTTAATGGCTTGGATCCCACCAGACCCAGGGCGGTTCAGATCCGTACCCGCAAAGTTTGAGTTGGTTAAGAAAAGGTTTCCTAAAACATCCTGATACAAAACAACGTTATCAAAGGTTCCTGTCGATCCGTCCATATAGACAACATAGACGTTTGCGACTTCTAACGAGTCTACTTGGGTCGTTACTGTACCAGCGCCTAAATCATATGAAATGTTGTCCGTGGTACTCTGCGGATTGTTGGTACCAATTCAGTTGTTATTGGGATCATCATAGGCAACAACCAAATCTTGATGAAACAAGGGGGTTCTCGCAGATCCGAATGTGCCCAAATAAGTCGAAGCATTGTCAACCTGCATCGAATTTTCATCCGGATCGGCATCGGCAAAATTGCCAAGATAAAGCACTTCGCTATATTAAACAGCCATTTGGTTTTCCTACTGCGCTACCGCTCGTCACTGCCTTGTTCAACGGCACAACGATCGAACTAATTAAGTTCTCCGTGCAATTTGCGTACCAAAGGGTGGTTATAGCGACCTTAATTACCGAGGCTATTTTCGTTCAAAATCTTCAAACCTCCTACTTGTCCTCAGATACTTTTTGAGTGCATTCGATTTACCGCACCTGCCAAATTCTTGAAGTCTTCTGTTAACCTGCTCCGAAATTTGAACGAATTTCGCGCTGAGAAATGACAGCCAGGCACACAGACCAAATACCGACGTGATACCGACGCAATACCGACGTTGCATTTACGTCCATTTCAGGGGCTTTTACCTGCATCCCGCCCCTGCTATGTCTGCGGCTGAATTCCAAAGGTGCGTCATGTCCATATATCAATATCGCGTTATTCCAGCCCCGACCAAAGGCCTTAAGGCTAAGGGCATTAAAGGCCCAGAAGCGCGTTTTTCCAACGCTGTCGAAGACCTGATGAACCGGATGGGTGATGAGGGTTGGGAATTTCAACGCGCCGAAACTTTGCCCTCAACCGAACGCGTTGGCCTCACCGGCTCGACCACCGAGTGGCGCAATGTTTTGGTGTTCCGCAAACCCCGCATGGATAACGTAGCGGCCTTCTCACCTGAGGTGCTTGTCGCGCCTATCGTGGCTGATCAAGGCGTAGAGTTGGACGCTGATGATATGGTGGATTCTGTAGATTCAGAGCACCCTGCCGGTGGTGAGGGTGCCACGCAAATGCTGGTCGACAATGGCGTGGAAGAGGCCAGTGAAGTGGCAGGAATGACGGACTCGTTGCAATCCCTTGCAAATCGCCGTTCACCCGCAAATTCAGATACCTAACGTATAGTTTAAACGTCTAAATCCAGTGCAAAGGCATGGATACGCCCGATCAATTCGGGGCCTAAAGTGCTGTGCACCAAACGGTGGCACGCGATGCGTGATTTGCCTTCAAATGCAGCCGCGCGGACCATCACATTAAAATGGCTTTCCCCGCCTTCTTGGAACCCAGAATGGCCGCGATGACTTTCGCTATCGTCAACAACCTCCACCGAATGTGGGGCCAATCCCTCGCGCAGACGCATTTCAATCTCTTTTGCAACAGACATTTTTTCGCTCATTTTGTTCCTAGCCCCTTCACACTGCCAACCATTCTTCTAAGGTGTATCGCTAGAGTCGAAAAGGTCCAACTGATGCCAAAGCCCGATCCATTCGGATTCGATATGTCCGTATCCACCTCGAAAAAGAAAAATCCCCGCGGTCGCCGCGGCATGTCCGGTGCGTCCGAGACATCGACGCGCTTGTGCGATCACGACACCTGTCAGGAAGCTGGCAAGTACCGCGCACCCAAAGCACCAGACGTGCTCGATGATTTCTTTTGGTTCTGCCAAGCGCACGTGCGTGAATATAATTTAAAATGGAACTTTTTTGACGGCACCACTGAGGCGGAAATCAACGCCCAGCAGTCAGAGGATAAGGTTTGGGAACGCCCAACCAAACCCATCGGCGACCCTGAAGCCCGCGCATGGGCACGTTTGGGCATTGAGGACCCGCATCAAGTATTGGGTGCCAATTCCACCCAGAATCCGGGCCGTAAAGGCGGAACTGTTGGCAAAAAACTACCACCAATGGAACGCCGCGCTGTTGAGATTTTGGAAGTCGCTGACAACGCGACCAAACCCGAAATTCGCAAAGTTTACAAAGGGCTGATTAAAATTCTTCACCCCGACATGAACGGTGGCGACCGCTCTCAAGAAGAACAATTGCAAGAAGTTGTATGGGCGTGGGATCAACTAAAGGGCAGCCGCAGCTTTAAAGACTGACCTGCGCCTCGGCCACAAAATCGATTGGGCAGCCTTTATCCCCTGCCCAATCGCCCTAGCTAAGCTACTCGAATATATCTCCACTTAGACGATGTTGCTGCGAACTGGCCTCATTCAGGTCACGTTATTGGCCCTTCCCCTTGTCCTTGTGAAAGATATGTTGCACCACGAGGTACGGCCCTATTTGAGGCCACTACATATATATTGAAGGACGACGCGCATGGCCGACAACGCAATGGATATCAACGCAAAACCAGAGCAGGATATTTCTGTTCGAGACGTCTTTGGCATTGATACGGATATGGTTGTCAAAGGCTTTGCCGACCGCACAGAACGCGTTCCTGAAGAGGACAGCACCTACAAGTTTGATCCCGATACAACACTAGCGATCCTTGCAGGTTTTAACCACAACCGCCGCGTGATGATCCAAGGGTATCACGGCACAGGTAAATCAACGCACATCGAACAAGTTGCGTCCCGTTTGAACTGGCCCTCTGTGCGTGTAAACTTGGATAGCCATATCTCTCGTATTGATTTGATCGGTAAAGACGCCATCAAATTGAAAGACGGCAAACAGGTAACAGACTTCCAAGAAGGCATCCTGCCATGGGCGCTGCGCAACCCAACCGCGATCGTGTTTGATGAATATGATGCGGGCCGCGCAGACGTTATGTTTGTGATCCAGCGCGTTTTGGAAAAAGACGGCAAACTCACATTGCTTGACCAAAACAAAGTAATCACCCCGCACCCGTTCTTCCGTATTTTCGCGACTGCGAACACTGTTGGCTTGGGCGACACAACTGGCCTGTACCACGGTACACAGCAGATCAACCAAGGTCAAATGGACCGTTGGTCATTGGTCAGCACGTTGAACTATCTTTCCATCGATGCGGAAACTGCGATCGTTCTGGGCAAGAACCCGAACTACAACACAGAATCTGGCCGCAAAATCATCAAGCAGATGGTCACCGTTGCCGACCTGACCCGCACCGCATTCATGAACGGCGATCTGTCGACAGTTATGTCACCACGTACCGTCATTGCATGGGCTGAAAACGCACAGATCTTCAACGATGTTGGCTACGCCTTCCGCCTCTCTTTCCTTAACAAATGTGACGAGCTAGAGCGCCAAACGGTTGCTGAATTCTATCAACGTTTGTTCGATGAAGAATTGCCAGAAAGTGCCGCAAGCGTCAGCTTGGGATAACGCCCAATAGGGAGACAACATGCATATCGGAATGATTGGTGGAATAGGTCCTGCATCAACCGTCGCTTACTACCAGCGCCTTAGCGCTGCTGTTCGTGATGCGGGTGGTGTGCTGGATCTAACCATCGTGAACGCCAATATGAATGAGCTGATCCGCAATAACGAGGCGGGTGACAAGAATGCCCAAGCCATCGCTTATACAAAGCTTATTGACCGACTGAAAGCAGCGGGTGCGGATTGCGCGGTGATCACTTCGCTTGGAGGTCATTTTTGTTTTGATGAAACAGTTGCCCTATCTTCTCTGCCGATGGTCAGTGCCGTCACCCCGTTAGATGCATACTTTGCCACCCAAGGTATCAAAACCGTTGGTTTGATGGGCACCAAGGTTGTGATGAACACACAGCTTTACGGCCAATTGTCCCAGACCCGCGCTTTGGCCCCCACCGACACCTTGGACCTTGTGGGCGAGACCTATATCAGGATGGCTCTTTCGAGCGATTGCAGTGACACACAGCGCGCCTTTTTCATTGAAGAAGGTCGCAAGTTGATTGACCAAGGTGCCGACGCTATTGTTTTGGCAGGCACCGATTTAAACCTAGCGTTCGGCGGGCGTGATGTCGGTTATACCGTGATCGATGCACTTGATGTGCATGTCGCGTTGTTGACCGATCTCGCAGTTGGTCGCGCACATTTGAACGAACATAAAGCAGGGCTAAGCCAATGACCCAATCCGACAACCCAGCAGACGCGTTCAAAAAGGCACTTTCTGAGGCCACCAAAGTATTGGCCAACGATCCTGATTTGAACGTCAGCTATTCCGTCGACCCTGCGGGTTTATCAGGCGATGCGATGCGCCTGCCTCAGGTCTCACGCCGAATGACACGGGACGAAGTGATGCTCGCGCGCGGCACTGCCGATGCGATGGCCCTGAATCGTCGCTACCACAATGGTCAAACCCATGCCCGCTATACCCCCCAAGGAGAAATGGCGCGTGAATTGTACGAAGCCATGGAAACCGCACGTTGCGAAGCCGTTGGCGCACGCGACATGCCTGGGACTGCTGGAAACATCGACGCAAAGATCGCCCATGACGCTATGCGCAAAGGCTATGATCAGGTTAAGCAAGCCGCAGATGCGCCTTTGGCCGTGGCTGCGGGTTATTTGATCCGGCACCTTGCCACTGGTCGCGACCTTCCATCCGGTGCTGCGAATGTGATGGAGCTGTGGCGTCCGTTCATCGAAGAACAAGCTGGCGGGACCTTAGAAGACCTTGATGCAATCTTGGACAATCAGGCTGATTTTGCCAAATTCGCGCGCAAAATGATCAAGGATTTGGGTTACGGCGATCAATTGGGCCAAGATCCTGATCAGATCGACGATGATCAAGATGACACAGCAGAAGACGGCGGCGAAGAAGAACAAGACCCAGACAGCACCGGTGACGACAACACTGACGAAGAAGAAACTGAAGGGTCTGCCGAACAGTCCCAAGAAGAACAACAAGACGCCTCTCAGGCCCAAGTCTCAATGGATGAGATGGCAGATCAAGAGATGGGCGAAGAGGCTGAAATGCCTGACGGCGAGGCCCCGATGGAGCCACCTGCCCCGCAGCCTATTTCAGACGCTGATCCTGATTATCTGGTTTACCAGACAGAGCATGACGAAGAAATTCGCGCAGAGAATTTGGCAGAGCCTGTCGAACTGGAACGCTTGCGTGCCTATTTGGATCAACAGCTTGAACCTCTCAAAGGTGCCGTCAGTCGCTTGGCGAATAAGCTACAACGTCGCCTTCAAGCGCAACAAAACCGGTCATGGGAATTTGATCTTGAAGAAGGTACTTTGGATGCTGGCCGTTTGGCCCGTGTCGTTGCTAACCCAACAACGCCGTTGTCCTTCAAAGTCGAAAAAGACACCGAGTTCCGTGATACTTGTGTGACTTTGCTGTTGGACAACTCAGGTTCGATGCGTGGTCGTCCGATTTCGATCGCAGCTATTTGCGCAGATGTTTTAGCCCGCACCCTTGAGCGTTGCAATGTTAAGGTCGAGATCCTTGGTTTTACCACACGCGCATGGAAAGGCGGCCAAGCCCGCGAAGCATGGCTGAACGATGGTCGCCCACAACAGCCAGGTCGTTTGAATGATCTGCGCCACATCATCTACAAAAGCGGTGACACCCCGTGGCGTCGCGCCCGCCCGAACTTGGGCTTGATGATGAAAGAGGGATTGCTGAAAGAAAACATCGATGGCGAAGCCCTTGAATGGGCGCACCGCCGTATGGTGGCCCGTCCTGAAGCGCGCAAAATCTTGATGGTGATTTCAGATGGTGCGCCAGTGGATGACAGCACACTGTCAGTCAACCCAGCCAACTTCTTGGAAAAACACCTGCGTGATGTGATCGAGATGGTCGAAAAACGTCGCGCGGTTGAACTGTTGGCAATCGGGATTGGGCATGACGTGACGCGTTATTATGATCGCGCAGTGACCATTACGGATGTGGAACAATTGGCTGGTGCAATGACCGAACAATTGGCGGCTTTGTTTGACTCAGACCCACGTGCGCGCGCACGTGTTATGGGAATGAAGCGGGCCAGCTAACGCTGGCTTGTTTCGCCTTTCAGGCGAGAGTTTACTGGGTAAAATGAATGAAGGAGTGCTGTAGTGTTTCAATCGTTTGAGGTGACATCGCGTCCTGAACAAGGCCCACCCCGTTTGGCGGAATTGCGCGTTGAGTTGATGCGCGAAGGCTTGGATGGTTTTTTAATTCCACGCGCAGATGCGCATCAAGGCGAATATGTTTCCGCGCGTGATGAGCGCCTCGCATGGCTGACAGGCTTTACCGGGTCAGCCGGTTTTTGCGCCGCATTGATCAACAGCGCGGGCGTTTTCATTGATGGGCGTTACCGCACCCAGGTGAAATCACAAGTTGCATCAGACTATACACCCGTACCGTGGCCTGAAATTTCGTTGGCCGATTGGTTGGTCGAGCAATTGCCAAGTGGTGGAGAAGTTGGTTTTGACCCTTGGTTGCATACAGTTGCGCAGATTGAACAGACACGCACGGCTTTGACCGGGACAGGCGTAACGCTGATCCCTTGTGACAATCTGGTTGATCGCATTTGGGCGGACCAACCAGCACCAGCAAGTGAAGCTGCGAAGGCTCATCCAATGGAATTTGCCGGCGAGAGCCATATGGACAAGCGCACTCGGCTGGCCGCAGACCTGATAAAAGCGGACCAAACAGCAGCTGTTATAACCCTACCCGACTCAGTGTGCTGGCTTTTGAATATTCGTGGTGCCGACATTCCACGCAATCCAATAGCCCAAGGTTTTGCAGTTTTGAATACGGATACCACCGTTGACCTGTTCATGACGCCATCCAAACTGGATGGGCTTGAGGACCATTTAGGCGATATGGTGCGTGTTCATCCCCCATCTGATTTTCTAAAGCACCTGGAAGGTCTGAAGGCAAAGATCCGTTTGGACAAATCTTCAGTACCGATGATCGTCGCGGATGCGATTGGCAAAGGCGCGATCTGGGGCGACGAGCCTTGCGCCCTTTCCAAAGCCTGTAAAAACGCCGCCGAAATTGCCGGCAGCTCTGAAGCGCATTTACGTGATGGTGCTGCCGTTGTGGAGCTGCTTGCATGGCTTGACGCCCAAGACGCTGGCACTCTGACAGAAACCCAAGTCGTTGCGCAGCTTGAAGGCTACCGCCGCCGCGACAACGCATTGCAAGACATCAGCTTTGAGACGATAGCGGGCACTGGCCCAAATGGTGCAATCATGCATTACCGAGTGACTGAAGAAACAGACAGTACCTTGGATGATGGCCATTTGATCGTCTTAGACAGTGGCGGGCAATATCTTGATGGCACCACGGACATCACGCGAACCATTGCGATTGGAACGCCGCCAACGGAGGCCTGCGTCGCCTTCACACGTGTGTTGATGGGGATGATCGCTATGAGCCGCCTGCGTTGGCCAAAGGGTCTTGCAGGGCGCGATATTGAGATGATTGGTCGCCTTCCCTTATGGATGGCAGGTCAAGACTTTGATCACGGGCTGGGTCATGGCGTGGGTGCATACCTAAGTGTTCACGAGGGACCGCAACGTCTAAGCCGTGCAAGCAACGTCCCACTTCAAGCGGGTATGATCCTTTCCAACGAACCTGGGTATTACCGCGAAGGTGAGTTTGGAATTCGCATCGAAAACCTGATTGTGGTTGAAGAGGCACCCGCGCTGACAGGCGGGGATGATCATCGCGCTATGCTAAATTGGCGCACGTTGACATTTGCACCGATTGATCGACGCCTAATCGTCACCGAAATGTTGGATTATGAGAGCCGTACTTGGCTAAATGCGTATCATGCGCAGACGCTTGAGTACCTCGCAGATCGTGTATCTGAGAATGCCGCCAATTGGCTGAATGCAGCAACGCGACCAATCTAAATCCAGCTTTAGGAGTGCTCTTCAGCCGCGGTTGCGGCCAGTGCACGATTGTAGGCCTTAAGCGCGTCTACATGGAAGACGGCCCCCCACAACTCTGGTGGGCTGTCTTCGCCGCTTAATGTCACCACGGGAATGAATGGTACAGACGAGCGATCAAAGATTGACATCGCAGCCTCCAGCGTCGCATTGCCGTCAACATAGATGCCGTCACCTATCATTTCCCAACATGCATCCTCGTTAGCGGCCCGAGGGTCATCTGCCTTGCGCATTACACTTGCGACGCGGAACATCGCCAACAAATAAGCCTGTGGCCCTGCAGCCAAATGGATACCACGTCGTTCGATCTGCGTGAGAAAGAATGATCGATCCACGATGCGAGAGGACAACGCCGTCGAGATAGAAACGGCGACCATTACCGCAAGTCCGGTTTGCCAGTCCCCAGTCAGTTCAAATACAATCAAGGTGGTTGATATCGGTGCCCCGAGAACGGCGGCGGCCACAGCGCCCATTCCGGCCAAGGCATAAAGCGTGACAGTGCCAGAAACTTCTGGAAAAACGCTGGTTGCTATCAATCCAAAGGCTAATCCAGTGAGCGCACCGATCATCAAAGAGGGCGAAAAAACCCCGCCCCCCATACGGCCTGCCATCGTGATTGCGACTGCAAAGATTTTCAACGCGGCGAATACGACAACCTCGTGCAGTCCCAGTTGCCCTGTGAGTGCCATTGACGTAGTTTCGTAGCCAATGCCAATGATATGCGGAAAGAAAATTGCGATCGCGCCCAGCATGAGCCCAGCAATCGCAGGCCGCAGCCATCGCGGAAAACCAATGTGGTTTTGTACCTGCGTCCCCAAATCATCCGCCCAAAAAATTGAGCGCATTAAGATGACTGCGACCATGCCGCAAACCAAACCAAGCATCACAAAAGCAGGCAACTCAACGTAAAACTGAAGGCCTTCGGGAGCGTTCAACGTATATTCTGTCATTCCGCCAAATTCAGATCGGTTGATCACTGTGCCTGCAACCGCCGCAATTGCGATCGGTGCAAATGCATGCACCGCAAAATGACGCAAGACAACTTCCAGAGCGAATAAGGCCCCAGCTATCGGTGCGTTAAAGCTTGCGGATACCGCAGCAGCAACCGCACACCCCAACAGATCGCGCCCCGTAATACCATCCGCATGGATATAACGACTAACCTTTGTAGAAATGACTGCAGCGAGGTGAACAACAGGCCCCTCACGACCGGTCGACCCACCGGAAGAAAGCGTAATGAATGAAGCAAAGGCTGAAGCTAGGCCAGCACGCGTTTCAACGCGCCCCTCACTCATTGCAGCCCCCTCAATTACATCCGCAACGCTGCGTGCCCGTGCATCAGGTGTGAACTTGTGAAGTATCAAACCGACTAAAAGGCCGCCAATTGCTGGGATTACAAGGATCCAATACCAAGGGAGTGATTGCGCAAAGCTGTGGAGGGTTTGCACATCATCTGTACCGTAAAGAAACGCCTGTAAGGCATCGATACCTTTGCGGAAAAACAACGCTGCGAAACCTGCTGCAATTCCGATTGCGAGCGCAATAAACCAAAACTGAATTTGCCCCGGTCCTTCGCGGCGCAACACTTTCCAGCCCTCTTGAAACGCTATTAGTGCGTTGGTCATCTGAGTGCTTAGGTAGGATTTCATAGATGGGATACAGTCTGATCTGGCTTTGTGTATATCCTGTCTAAGCGAAAGGAACGCATCGGGGAAGCCTAAGGCATCCCACGGATCAACTTTGGCTGCTTAAACAGCCTTCGAGATCAAAGCGCGGGCAGCATTGCGCGCTTCTTCGGTGATCGTGTCACCCGCAACCATCCGTGCAATTTCATCAACGCGATCGTCCGGTGACAGCGGAACAACTCGAGAGGTGGTAACCCCTTTGGAAACAGATTTTTCGACACGCCAGTGATGCGCTCCAAGGGCGGCAACCTGCGGAGAGTGCGTAACAACCAAAACCTGACCACCTTCAGCCAAAGCCGCCAAACGGCGACCAACGGCATCGGCAGTCGCACCGCCAACACCACGGTCGATTTCATCAAAAATCATAGTCAGCCCTGCCCGACCGTCAGTCAGGCACACTTTCAAAGCCAACAGGAAGCGACTTAACTCGCCCCCAGAAGCAATCTTGTTCAACTGACCCGATGGTGCGCCCGGATTAGTAGCAACGCAGAACGCAACAATATCACGCCCCTCCGGTCCAGCCGTTTCCGGTTCAATTACTGTCTCAAAGACTGCACGATCCATTTTCAACGGAGCTAATTCCGCCGTAACAGCCTTGTCCAGCTTGCTTGCGGACTTGCGGCGCGCATTGGTGAGCGCTGTCGCCGCATCGTCATAGCCAGCTTCGGCTGCTTTCAAAGCCGTGCGCAAATCAGCAAGATCAGCGTCGCCAGCATCCAAGGCTGCTAGTTTCGCACCAAGTGTCTTAGCCAAGTCCGCCAAATCATCCGGTGCAGCATCGTATTTACGTGCAATCGCGCGGATCGCAAATAAGCGTTCTTCAGTGTCTTCCAGATCGGAGGGATTAAACGATAGGGTATCGATACACGACACGATCCCATCCATTGCCTCATCCAACTCGACCATTGCACGGCCTAGTGAAGAAATAGGTGCCTCAAGATGACCTTCAGCTTTATCCGCGACACCGTCTAACCAACGCAGCGCGTTACCCATACGACTTTCGGCCCCGTCCTGACCAAGTGCTTCAAGCGCCTTGATTACATCGTCACGGATCTTTTCAGCACCTTGCATCATCCGGCGTCGGGTATCTAATTCTTCGTCTTCACCTGGTTGCGGTGACAGCTTGCCCAGCTCAGCAACCGCATGACGTAAAAACTCTTCTTCTGCGCGGATAGCTTCCATCGCTTCAGTCGCAGCTTTCAATGCTTTACGCGCGTTGCCCATAGCAGTCCAAGCTTTACGCGTCTTGGCCTTGGCACCCTCTAAGGATGCGAATTCGTCCAAAATCGCTCGATGCCCGCGTGGGTCAAGCAGACCGCGGTCATCATGCTGTCCATGTAATTCAAGCAGTGTCTCGGAAAGAGTTCGCAGCACTTCACCAGAACAGCGGCGATCATTGACCCATGCGGTTTTGCGGCCATCAGAGGTGTTGATGCGGCGTAAAATCAGTTCGTCACTTGCGGGCAAACCTGCCTGCTCAAGAACAGTATGTGCGGGATGCCCTATTGGCAAATCAAACCATGCTGTTACTTCACCTTGATCCGCACCTTGGCGAACAAGATCAGCCCGACCGCGCCAACCCAGAACAAACCCAAGTGAATCCAGTAAGATAGATTTACCCGCGCCTGTTTCGCCCGTCAGCACATTTAAGCCCGGTTGAAACGCAAGTTCCAACCGATCGATGATCAGCATGTTCGAAATATCAAGGCCGCGTAGCATCAGCTATGTTCCACAAGGTGCAGGCGCAGTGCACCCGTTGTTACAGCCACCGGCCTTTAATCATTTGACGATAGATCTGGCGCAGCCAACCATCGCCAGACGCTTTCAGCTCAAGCCCTCTGCCGGTAAGCAGTTTATAGCTATCCTCGTACCATTCCGTAGACTGAAAGTTGTGACCCAATATCGCACCAGCAGTTTGTGCCTCATTGACCAAGCCCAATGAAAGATAGGCTTCTACCAGGCGGTGCAATGCTTCTGGGGTATGTGATGTCGTCTGGAAATCCTCAACAACAACACGGAAACGATTGATGGATGACGCATAATTATCGCGACGCAAATAGTACCGACCAATTTCCATCTCTTTACTGGCCAAGTGATCAAAAGCGAGGTCAAATTTTAGGATCGCAGATTTCGCGTATTCACTGTTTGGATAGCGTTCAATCACTTCGCGCAGCGATTGCAACGCTTGGAAAGTTAAACCTTGGTCACGACCGACTTCGTCGATTTGGTCATAATAGCTCAGCGCTAACAGATATTGCGCATAAGCCGCATCATCATCGTCTGGATAGAAATCAATAAAACGCTGGGCCGCAGAGCGACTGTTTGGATAGTCCTCATCGCGGTGGAAGGCAAAAGCCTGCATGATTAAAGCGCGTTTAGCGAATTCAGAGTAAGGGTAAAGACGTTCGATTTCGCCGAAGTAAAACGCCGCGTCGTCGGCGCGGTTTTTCTCGAGCTCAAACTCGCCCCGTTCAAAAATCTGTGCTGGCGAGTAAACTTCTAAAGGCTCTGATTTTTGGCCCAGAAATCCACCTGCTCTGGGGCTATCAGAGCCACCACTACAAGCTGCAAGCGTTGCCACCATAACAAGTGCGACTGTTGTACGCTTCCGAGAGGTACCGTTCGCTATGTTTGCTTTCTTCACCGCGTTCACCCTGCTCGTTTTCGCTTTGTTAGATTGGTATTAGCACACTAATTTAACATGCAAAACCTTGCAAACACGCAATGTACTTTTACAGGTAATATTCTAAAGTTTTACGAATGACATTCGGGATCAAGCGACTTGGGGGACCTCGTCCCAAACAAGTCCGTAACCTGGCAAACGCTGTGTCATTTCAGCGTCGCATACGACCATTCGAATAGCACCTGGGGTTGCAAAGGCCTTACGTAACAATGTGTTAGTCAAAGAGTGACCTGCCCGCGTACCAGTATAGCGCCCCATGATTGGTGCCCCAGCCAAAGCAAGATCGCCCAACGCATCTAACATCTTGTGGCGCACAGGCTCATCAGAGTGGCGCAAGCCGCCTGGGCTCAAAACCTTGTCACCTTCAAACACAACTGCGTTTTCACCAGACGACCCACCCAAAGCAAGACCATTAGCCTGCATCGCCTCTACATCTGCTTGAAGGCAGAATGTACGACTATCACTCAACTCCCGTGCAAAACTGCCATTGTTCATACGCAACGATTTACGCTGACTGCCGATCGCCTTGTCGTCAAAATCGATTTGAAAGTCGATATACATCGTATCAGCAGGCTCAAGCGTCGCTGTCGCACCACCTTCTGTTACGGAAATTGTTTGCATCACTTCGAATGCACGTACTGGCGCGCCCAAAACTTGAAGACCAGCCTGCATAATACCACGCACAAAAGGCACCGCAGAGCCATCCACGATCGGGACCTCTGGGCCATCGATTTCAATCAGTGCGTTGTGAACACCGCAACCTGCAAGAGCTGCCATAACGTGCTCGACAGTGGAAACTTCTACACCAGCAGCATTTTGAATTTTTGTGCAAAGCGGGGAACGGTTGACCGCATCCCAGCGCGCAGGGATCAGATTATCGCCTTTTAGAACGTCTGTGCGTGCAAACCAAATCCCGTACTCTGCCGCTGCCGGAAGAATCGTTAACCGAACAGGTGCGCCTGAATGCAGGCCCTTTCCTGAGAAAGTAATCGAAGATTTAAGAGTTGTTTGCAAAATAAGCTCAATATGACGCACAAACTCGTGCTTGATACAGATTGAATAAGAACCCGCACTCACAATCACAACTCAATCATTGCAACATTCTGAAACATGGATGTGACACATCGGCAATATTGCGCCACGCGGCGCACAAACCCATGATTGAAAACGAAAAAAGCCCCCCAAAGGCGGCTTTATCGAAATCAATAAAGTAGCATTAGTTCGCTTGGCGACGCAAGAATGCTGGAATTTCGATCCGCTCTTGGTCTGGATCAACCGCCTCTGCTGGCTGAGGTGCAGCCGCAGCTTGTTGTTGAACCGGTGGCTGATGACGTACGGCCTGTGGCTCTGGTTGCTGCTGATCAGTGTGACCAGTCATACGATTGATCAAAGAATTTATGCCAAAACGCGGACGATCCGCCTCTGAATCTTGAAGTGGTGCAGGTGCTGCTGCAGGAGCAGCACGCTCAGCAGCAGCGCGCAAACGTGCCATCGCTTCAGGTGATGGCGTACCCGGTGCTGGAGCACGCGGTGCAACAAATGCGCTTTGCTCAACGTGTTGAATTTCTTCGCGCTGTGGCTCAAATTCTGCAACAGCAGGCTGGTAAGCTGGTGCTGGCACTTCATGTGCATCTGCCGCAACATCTTCGAAGATATCTTCAGCCATGTCAGCTGCAGCGGCTTCCTGCACATTCAAATCTTCAAAGAACGAAGGTTCCGCTACAACGGGCGCAGCAGCTGGTTCTTCTGCCGCAAAGCTCGCTGGAAGTGGTGCAGACATGCTGCGACGTGCCAAAGGCATCTCAGAATGAACATCTGTTGCATCAATACCCGTTGCAACAACGCTGACGCGCATCATGCCGCCAAGCTCTGTATCCAATGTTGAACCAACTATGATGTTGGCCTCTGGATCCACTTCTTCGCGAATGCGGTTCGCCGCTTCGTCAAGTTCAAACAATGTAAGATCGTGACCACCAGTGATGTTGATCAGAACACCCTTTGCGCCACGCAACGAAATCTCGTCTAGCAATGGATTAGCGATGGCTTTGTCAGCAGCTTGGATCGCGCGATCTTCACCTTCTGCCTCGCCAGTACCCATCATCGCTTTGCCCATCTCATCCATTACGGAACGCACATCTGCAAAGTCCAGATTGATCAAGCCAGGGCGAACCATCAAATCGGTAACGCCTTTGACACCTTGATACAAAACATCGTCCGCCATCGAGAAGGCTTCGGTGAATGTTGTTTTCTCATTGGCCAAACGGAACAAATTTTGGTTTGGAATGATGATCAGCGTATCGACAACTTTTTGCAAAGCCTCAACGCCATCTTCAGCCTGACGCATGCGCTTAGCACCTTCAAACTGGAATGGCTTTGTCACAACACCGACGGTCAGAACACCCAACTCACGCGCGGCTTGCGCGATGATTGGCGCAGCGCCGGTCCCAGTACCACCACCCATACCAGCGGTGATGAAGCACATGTGCGAACCAGCCAAATGATCGACGATCTGCTCAATGCTTTCTTCGGCAGCTGCAGCGCCAACGCTTGCACGCGCACCCGCACCTAGACCCTCAGTAACCTTAATACCGAGCTGGACGCGCGTTTCAGAAGCTGATTGCTGAAGAGCCTGAGCGTCTGTATTCGCCACGACGAAGTCGACGCCATCAAGCTGCTTTTCGATCATATTGTTGACCGCGTTACCGCCAGCGCCCCCGACACCAAACACGGTGATACGAGGTTTCAATTCGTCCTGTCCGGGCATCGAAAGATTGAGTGTCATTAGAGCGTCCGCCTGTTTTGTGACCCGCTTTGCAGGTGTTTTTATGCCTTATCCACAGGTATCTTACCGAAAACAAACGGCAACGTCATCCAAAAAACGCAATACTGACGCAAAATGTGGGCGGTTTTTTGCCATTTTCCACGTCATTTGGTTGGATCAGGCAAATATAGGGGTCACCAGTTATCGCGTAACCACTTCACAGCGCGTCGTAACGAACGGGCAGGATAGCGATCTGCAGGAATATCAAAGTCCCACCATTCGTCTTGCGGGTGGGCCGCAAGCAGAGAAAGTCCAACGGCTGAAGCAAAGCTTGGCCCTGTCGCAGCTTGTGGCAATCCATGTACACGCAATGGACGACCAAGGCGCACTTGATGCCCCAAAATTTTGCTTGCAAGACCATCAAGACCTGGGATTTGGCTGCCACCACCGGTTAAAACGATCTGCTGGCTCGGCAGATGATCGAAGCCGGCAGCGTCCAAACGGGCGCGGACTTCTTCCAGAATTTCCTCAACACGAGGGCGCATGATGCCAATCAATTCAGCGCGGCTTGCAGTGCGGCGATCATGTTCGTAATCACCGGTGTCACCACCGATTTCGATCATCTCACGATCATCCATACCAGTGGCATGAACACCGCCATAGAATGTTTTGATCCGCTCCGCGTTCGCGGTCGGCACTTGCAAGCCCAGTGAAATGTCAGACGTAACGTGATCCCCACCCATTCGAACGGAATCCGCAAAAATCATGTGT
>Ga0233426_10002098_pt1 | contig 17117 bp, 21 predicted proteins | sample SI_118_April2016_6_FD_179875 | JGI IMG/M metagenome (GOLD analysis project Ga0233426, IMG submission 179875) | Seawater microbial communities from Saanich Inlet, British Columbia, Canada - SI_118_April2016_10_MG | ecosystem: Environmental > Aquatic > Marine > Inlet | place: Canada: British...
ACGCAATCCCAGAGCTGCCAGTCGAGACCCAAGGCATCTACGCAGTTTACCCACCCAGCCGTTTCACACAGCCGAAAGTACGCGCCTTCATAGATTTCCTAGTACAGTCCTTCGCCGCCAAAGGCCCGAAAGAATGGTAACCCGCTAGACCCCAGACGACCTCCCTCTACCAAACTGGCCTCTTCGCTTTTCAGCGTTGAGGCCATTTTTGGTCTAAGCTGGTGCACACCAATGTATAAAGCTGATATTGGTGCCCCCAAATTTACGTGTTTCCAGAACATCACTGCCCTGCGGCGCACTAATCGGCGCGCTTTCTTCCCATAAGATCAGCGCGTCCTCTGCGATCCAACCACTGCGTATGGCACTGGCCATTGCGGCCTCACCCAACTGCTTGCCATAAGGCGGATCAAGAAAAATGAGATCATAGGGCGCATCTGAGTTGCTGGGCAGGCGCGTTGCATCGCGGCCTAGGATTTTCGTTTTATCCTTGCACTGGCACAACGCGATGTTTTCGCGGATCAGACTTTGACCCGTGCGACCATTTTCAACAAACGTGACATGCGTCGCCCCTCGCGACAGCGCCTCTAGCCCCAGCGCACCTGTGCCTGCGAACAGATCAAGCACGCGCACGTCCTCAATCGGATCCCCGTATCGGCCGCCCTGCAATACGTTGAAAAGGCTCTCGCGCACGCGATCCGTAGTGGGGCGCAGATGTGCGCCCGCATCCCCCTTACCAACAGATGCCAAAGCGCGTCCGCGAAATGATCCGCCAATAATTCTCACGCTTTCAGCAAGGCTTTCATGTCGGTTTCCACGTTTGCAATGACCCCAGGCGCAGGCGATTTGCCCGCCTCGATCAATCGTTTGCCAATCATGTAATTTCGAGGATCGTTCATCGCATCCACAGCCAGCAGCGTGTCGCCTTGATAGTACCAGAACGACACCGCCGCGCTGTTTGAATCACGGCGCTCAACAATGCTATCATAGCCGATGTTCAGGCCCGCGATCTGCAATTTGACGTCGTATTGATCCGACCAGAACCACGGCTTGGGCGTATACGTCTTGCCCGCACCCATCATATTCTCAGCCACCGTTTCCGCCTGATCAATCGCGTTCTGCACGCTTTCTAGACGCCGACGCGCGCCACGTAATTCGAACGACGCACAATCGCCAGCAGACCAGACATTGGGATCTGATGTGAGACCTTGCGCATCTACGGCAATACCATTGTCGATGACCAAGCCCGATAAATTGGCCAAAGCAGAGTTCGGCGCAATTCCAACGCCGACAATCACAAAATCAACATCCAAGGACGTGCCATCGGTCAGCGTCGCACCCATCACGCGGGTATCGCCGTTCAAACGATCCAAGCCAACGCCCTCGATGATCTTAACGCCGTGTGATGTATGCAATTCACGGAAATAGTCAGACGTTTGCGGCGCTGCAACACGCTGCAGAATGCGTTCGCCCATCTCGACCAACGTCACCTCGACACCCAACTTACGTGCGACCGCTGCCGCCTCTAGCCCGATATAGCCACCACCCACGATCAATGCGCGTTTTCCGGTGGCAAATTCAGAGGCCATCGCATCGACGTCTGCCAACGTGCGCACTGTATAGACGCCGCCTAAATTACCACCAATTGAGGCGGGCAAAGTACGTGCCGCAGAACCTGTCGTTAGCGCAAGCTGGTCATAGGGCAGGATTTCACCGCCCACATGCACATGCTGTTTGGCAGTATCAATCGCCGTGACAGCCGCACCCATTTTCAACGTGATATTCTGATCTGCATAGTAGCTTTCAGGCCGCAAGAATATCCGCTCCAGCGCCATGTCACCCAGCAAATAGGCCTTGGACAAAGGCGGGCGCTGATACGGTGGCACAGCTTCTTCACCGATCAGAGTGATCTGACCCTCAAACCCTGAACTGCGCAGCTTGGCGACAAGTGATGCGCCTGCTTGACCGGCCCCGATAACAACAAAATGCGCCATTTGGGCGATCCCTTCTCTAAAAGCGGTGGCGAATACCTGCGCAGACCCTATATCCTCGGAGAGAGATAACGCAATTCCAAGAGAGGTTCTTCCATGACAATTTCCAAAGGCGACCGCCTACCAGCCTCCACACTGGTGCAACTTGGCGCAGAAGGCCCTGCCCCCGTCGCGCTGGCCGATAAACTGGCTGGCCGCAAAGTCGTAGTTTTCGCGGTTCCTGGCGCGTTCACACCCACATGCCACTCTGCGCATGTGCCCAGCTTTATCCGCACCAAGGATCAGTTCACGGCCAAAGGCGTGGACGAAATCATATGTGTGTCTGTTAACGACCCGTTCGTGATGAAAGCATGGGGCGAAGCGACGGGCGCTACCGCAGCGGGCATTACGATGCTTGCAGACTCAGAGAGCGCATTCACCAAAGCCATCGGCATGGACTTTGATGCGCCCCCCGCTGGCCTGATCGCGCGTTCCAAGCGTTACGCGATGTTGGTCGAGGACGGTGTTGTGACGCAGCTGAACGAAGAAGAAAGCCCCGGCGCATGCGAGATTTCCGCAGGCGAAGGTTTACTTGATGTGATGTAATACACTTCGGTGGTTTTAGATTTAAGGGCGCGCCAATCGGTGCGCCCTTTTTTCGTTAGATCAAAGACTATCCATCTTACGCGCCAATTTAGCGTCCAGCGTGCTAAGCCCATCCACATCATGCGTCGTCAGAACCAGATGCACTTTGTTGTAGACGTTGGACCATTCTGGATGATGATCCCACTTTTCAGACCAGATCGCAGCGCGGGTCATCCAGCCGAAGGCATCTGCGAAGTTTTTGAACTTAAAGTGCTTTTCAATCGCGTCGCGTCCCTCGACCATTGACCAGCCGTTCGCAAATAATGGATCTAGCAGAGGGCCACGTGTGTCGTCGAATAAACGTTCGCTCATTGCTGTTCTTCCACTTCAATTTTCTTGAACGGCCCGTAGTCCGTCAGGATTTCTATGTCTTGTTCTATCGCGTCATGTTCCGCCACGATGAAGCGTTCGATTGCCTCTGAGAACCCAGCGTCTCCGACCCAGTGCAACGAGTGCGTCGTCACAGGCAAATACCCACGCGCGAGTTTGTGTTCACCCTGTGCGCCTGCTTCAACACGCTCCAGACCGCGTTCAATCGCGGCGTCAATTGCACGGTAATAGCATAGTTCAAAGTGCAAGCAGGGGTGATGTTCAGTGCAGCCCCAATAGCGGCCATATAACGCCTGTCGTCCAATGAAATTCAGCGCCCCCGCAACGGCAATGCCGTCACGTTCGGCCAACACAAGGATCACATCATCGCGCATAGTGTCTTGCACATGATCAAAGAATTCACGGCGCAGGTACGGCGTTCCCCATTTGCGCGCACCTGTGTCTTGGTAAAACTGCCAGAACGCATCCCAGTGTTCGGGTTGGATCTCATCGCCCGTTAAACAACGGATCGTACCACCAAAATCATTGGCTTGCTGGCGTTCCTTGCGAATGTTCTTACGTTTGCGCGATGACAATGACGCGAGGAAATCATCGAAGGTCGCATAGCCGTTGTTCACCCAATGAAATTGCTGACTGACGCGCGACATCAAGCCCATCTGCGCGCCTGCGTCGGCTTCTTCTTTCGTGCAAAATGTCACGTGCAGCGACGACACTTCATTATTCGCCGCCAATTGCACGGCCCCTTGGATCAGGGCCGCTTGACCCTTTTCACGATACTCTGGCTTGGTAAGCAAGCGCCGTCCTGTGGCTGGTGTAAATGGTACGGCAACCTGTAGTTTCGGGTAATACCGCCCGCCTGCATTCTCATAGGCATGCGCCCAGTTGTGATCAAAAATATACTCACCTTGGCTATGGGATTTCACATAAAGCGGCGCAACCGCAATCAATTCACCCTCTGCGCGCGCAACCAAATACTGCGGCTGCCAACCCGTTCCAGCGCCAACCGAACCGCTGTCTTCCAAGGCACTCAAAAAACGATATGTTGTAAACGGATCATTCGGCGCACCGCCATCCAGAGCCTCTGGGCACGCACAGGCATCCCAATCCGCAGCACCGATCTGGGAAATACTTTGAATGACTTCAATCTCAACCGCGGCATCGCTCATGCGGTGGGAAGCTCTGCCAGATATTGTTCGAACGTAATGTTATGTGCCACTTTGCGCGCCTCTTTCTCTTGCGCTGCACTTTTTACAGTCCAGCACAGAATGGTCGCTCCGCGTGATTTCAAATCGGCCACACGCGCAGCGCTCAAGTCCTCTACCTCATGAGAGGTAAAGCTCGCGCCGACAGTGTCAAAATCTGGGATATCGCGCAAACGGTCGCGGGTGCCTTTGGGCAGCAAAGGCCAGCTATTGGCTGTGTAGGCACTGGTCACAATCCCACGCGCCACATCGGGTGCATGAATTGCCATTTGTTGTACGGAATGCGGATTGAACGACATCACCGCAAGCGGCCCATGGTAGCCCGCGATGTCGCGCGCAACCGCTTGTTCAAGGCGACCCACATTGGCCCCCATGATCCCATCCTGATCTTTGATCTCGATTAGCAAAGGCACCCGTCCTGCGACCAGTTCCAACACTTCGGGAAGCGCCGGAATGCCCTCTTCACTGCCGCGCAAAATTACGCGACCCAGATCCGTGGCAGAGCGTTGCTGGATCGGGCCACTGTCCTTCGCAAGACGCTTTAGATCGTAGTCATGAAACACCATCGCGGCACCGTCCGAGGACAGTTGCACATCAATCTCGATCCCGTAGCCCGCCGCAATCGCAGCCTTGATCGCAGCGCGACTGTTTTCAGGGCGACCGTCGTTCACATCATGCAAAGCGCGATGCGTCAGAGGTTGCTTTAGGAAGGAAGGATCAAGACGGATCATTTGATTTGAAAGATGCCTTCGATTTCGACCGCAACGCCGAAAGGAAGCGAGGCCGCAGACACAGCAGAACGCGCATGGCGACCCGCATCGCCCAGGGCTTCAACCATAAAATCAGACGCACCATTGATGACTTTGGGCTGATCGCCAAAATCAGAAGTGGAGTTTACGAACCCGACCAGTTTCACGACACGCACAAGGCGATCCAGATCACCGCCACACGCCGCTTTGACCTGCGCCAATAGCGAAATCGCACAGGTTTTCGCAGCAGCAGCGCCCTCTTCAGCACTCATCGTTTCACCAAGTTTACCTGTGATGAACCCATCCGGACCGTTGGAAATTTGACCAGAGATATGCACCAATTCGCCTACTTGCACAAAAGGCACATAGTTCGCCGCAGGTGCAGGCGCATCAGGCAATGTCACGCCAAGCTCGGCCAGTTTAGTTTCGAAAATTCCGCTCATCATTGCTCTCCCGTAAAATGTTGCGTTCAGGCAATCACGCGCGGGGTTCGCGCGCAAGTCTCAATGCGGCTTTTGCTTTTGCACGCTCGCGTAACAGCGTGAAAATTCCAGCGGCCACAATCAAAGATGCACCTATGACCACATTACTGCGCAATTGTTCTGCAAAGATGATCAACCCCAATGAGGACGCGAAGACCAGTTGCAGATATGCAAAGGGCTGCACCGAACTCGCCTCTGCCACTTCGTAGGTTTTGATCAACAGGAAATGCCCGCCAGCGCCTGTGCAGCACAGTAGCGCCATCCAGTACCAATTGCTTGTGCTCATCGGTTCCCAAAACATGAAACCCGCGAACGTCATCAGGACTGCGCCAGATACGCCTGTCCAGAAAAAGCTGGTCGCAGCACTGTCTTTGCGCGCCACGTAGCGCGTCAACAAACCATAGAGCGCAAACATAAACGCCGATGCGAGCGGGATCAACGCATAGACTGAAAACACACCCGTTCCGGGCTGCAAAATGATCAGCATCCCAATAAAGCCCACGCCAATCGCCGCCCAGCGCCGCCAGCCGACTTTTTCACCTAAGACAGGCCCCGATAGGGCGGCAATCAAAAGGGGGTAACACGCAAAAACAGCATGGCTTTCGATCAAACCAAGGAAGACAAATCCTTGCACCATCACGCAGATTTCTGTCGCCAAAAGAACACCGCGAAAGATCTGCACCTTTGGTTGTTCCGTGCGCACAGCGTTGCGCAAACCGCCACTTGCACGCGACGCCACTGCAATAACAAACGCGGCAAAGAACCAATAACGGATCATCACGATCATCATCACGTTGTATTCACGCGCAAGGTGCTGCGAAATACCGTCCTGAATCGCAAAGACAAACGTCGTAGCAATCATCAAGCCGATACCAAGGGAGGCGTTGTTCTGGCTCATGCGCGCTTGCTCCCAATGGTCATATGACGCTTGCGCCCAAATCCTTTGACACGTTCAACGTCGAAACCGGCGGCATCCAACGCGCGGCGCACAAACCCTGCGGCCGTGTAGGTCGCTACGGTTCCGCCTGCGTTGGTATGATCGCCAACAGCCTGCATCAGCGGGCCTTCCCACAGTTCAGGGTTCTTTGCGGGCGAAAACCCGTCAAGGAACCACGCATCCACCTTTTCATGCCAGTGGGGAAGTGTTTCGCGGGCATCCCCAATGATCAAATCAAAGTGCAAATCATGCAGATTCGCCCCGCCATCTGTCAAAACCCCAAGCAGTTCGCTCGCCAATTCATCCATTTCAGGAAACGCCTTCAACGCCGTCGCCATTTGATCCTGCGCCAAAGGGAACGCTTCGAAACTCGTGAAATGCAGCACGCCCTGAACCTCGCTGTCACGCCAAGCCTTCAACGTTGCAAGCAGGTTCAGACCTGTCCCGAACCCAAGTTCTGCAATGTGAAACCCATCCACAAACCGCGCGGGCAAATCATTGCCCCCAAGAAACACATGACGCGTTTCGGCCAGACCATCGTGCATGGAAAAATACGGATCTTCAAAGCGCTGCGAAATCGGAACGCCGTCCTCGTTCCATTCCAGCGGGTGTGTCTGGTCGTTCATGCGGTTCTGCCTTACGAGAGAGCGTAACGCATTGGACATGAGGCAGCGCAAATGGCAATGGCAGATATCACGATCTATGGTGCGGGCATCTTTGGTCTCAGCATCGCATGGGCCTGCGTTCAGCGCGGCGCAAAGGTGCAAGTGATTGATCCGTATGGCGTCGGATCTGGGTCTAGCGGCGGTGTTGTTGGCGCACTGGCACCGCATACGCCGGAAAATTGGAACGACAAAAAAAAGTTCCAATTTGAGAGCCTGATCATGTCTGCTGCTTTCTGGAAAGATGTCGAAAATACTGGTGGGCTTAGCGCTGGCTATGCGCGATCAGGGCGCTTGCAGCCCCTGAACGACGACCGCTCGGTTGGCTTGGCAAAGGCGCGCTGTGAGGGCGCGAAAACGCTTTGGCAGGGTCTTGCGACGTTTGATATTATTGATGCGAACAGCGCGGGCGATTGGGCCCCCAAAAGCGAAAGCGGCTTACTGGTTCACGACACGCTTAGCGGACGCATGCATCCGCGCATGGCCTGTGATGCGCTGGTTGCTGCTTTGGCGGCAAAGGGATGCCCTGTTTTATCTGAGGGCGTTGAACACGGCATCGTTGTCGAGGCGACAGGCTGGCGTGGATTATTGGCACTGGCGGATCAAATGGTTCAACCCGTTGGTAATGGCATAAAGGGACAAGCGGCAGTTCTGGATTTCGCGGCGATGCCCAATGCGCCACAACTTTTTGCCGATGCTTTGCATATCATACCCCACGCAAACGGAACGATTGCGATTGGATCAACGACTGAGCGAGAGTTTGATGATCCAACCAGCACAGATGGGCAAATCGATGACGTGATCGCGCGCGCGCGCTCTGCGTTTCCGATCCTAGAAGATGCACCCGTCCTTGAACGCTGGGCAGGGGTTCGCCCACGCGCCAAATCGCGTGCGCCGATGATCGGCGTTCACCCAATGCGCAAAGGTGCGTTCATTGCGAATGGCGGGTTCAAAATTGGCTTTGGCATGGCCCCGAAGATCTCGCACATTATGGCTGATCTCATACTGGAAGGTGTTGACCGGATCCCAGACGGGTTCCGGCCAGAGGCTTCGCTTCGTAAAGCTTAGGCCGCGTTAGATCGCAAAACTGCGACCGCTTTGTCCAAGCTTTCTTGATACTGTTCGCTTTTCAGTGTGCCGTCCTCATTGAATTCCGCATACGATCCCGCAACCAAGACCGCAGGTGTCGCCAAGACCGCAGCACCTAATTAGGACAAGCAATTGCGCGTCATGAAATACGCGGTCTCACCGCCTGTACGCCCGGCAGCGGCACCGATCAGCAAAGTCGGCTTGCCACGCAACCCATCACCCGGAACGCGGCTGGCCCAATCAAGCGCATTCTTCAGGACACCCGAGATGCCTTTGTTATATTCTGGGCTGGCGATAATAATATCATCTGCCGCAGCAATCTGTGCGCCCAGTTTGGTGACCACGTCAGGGATGCCTTTTGCCTCAAGATCACCATCATAAAGCGGTAAGTTCAGGTCAGCGATTTCAACGTCAGCGGCCCCGTAAGATGTAATCGCCGCCTTAAGCAACATCGTGTTGTTAGATCCCGTACGAAGCGAACCTGAGATACCTAGAATTTTGGGAGTGGTCATGAACATGCAGCCTTTTCATAGAATTGAACTTGGCTTTAGATGAAAGGATTCATGCCCTAAGTTCAATCGCAACAGATGCAGATCATCTGTGCAAAAAAGTAAAGTCCCGCCAAATCGACGGGACTTTACTGTAATTTTACGAACGCTTTAGGACGTCGGAAGGATCACGATCTCAACACGACGGTTCTGCGCTTTGCCCTCTTCGGTAAGGTTGCTGGCGACTGGTTGATCTTCGCCGCGCCCGATCGCTTGCAAGCGTGTGCGTGGAACGCCCGCGCCAGCCAGAACATTCACAACCGCGTTGGCACGATTAACAGACAGGCTTTGGTTATAACCCGCTTCGCCAGAGCTGTCGGTGTGCCCAACGACCTGTACCATTGAATTCGGATAGGCCTGAAGGTTGTTCGCAACCGCGATCAGATCGCTTTGCAAGCCGCCAGACAACGTGGCGCTATCAGATGCAAACAGAATGTCCTGCGGCAGTGTCACGATCAAACGATCACCTGTGTTGGTGATTGTTACGCGATCATTGCCTAGGCTTTGCTGTAGTTCAGCTGCTTGCTTGTCCAGCAAGTTACCTGCAACCGCGCCACCCGCAGCACCAATCAGCGCTCCCTTGATGGCGTTTTGCTTGCGCTCTGCACCATCATCGCCGGAAATCAAACCCGCAACAGCGCCGACGCCCGCTCCAATCGCAGCGCCTGCCGTCGTCTTCTTGAAATCGTTGTTATTCGCTGAGCGCTCTGGCGTGGTACAGGCCGTTAAGGCCAAAAGGGATGCCGCAGAAATCGCGAAAAGGGATGTTGCTCGTGTCATAGTATGCCTCATATACTTTTCTCCGTTGATCGGAGCTGACGTAGACATAGCATGCCCGAATCACATTCCCAACATTGGATTTCGGGGAATTTAGGCGCAATTTCGCCAATTCCTACGGCGCAGACTCTCGTTGTGCGCTTTCATACGCAAGCATTGCGCGCTTGATCGGGGTGCCCCAGTGATAGCCGCCAAGTTCGCCAGATTTGCGCAAGGCACGATGACACGGGATCAGCCAGCTGACAGGATTTTTGCCAACCGCCGTACCGACCGCGCGCACGGCTTTGGGGCTGCCGACTGCCCGCGCAATGTCAGAATAAGTGGTCACATTGCCGGTTGGCACTTGTAACAACGCTTCCCACACTTTGATCTGAAACGGCGCGCCAATCAGGTGAAGACGCTGTTCACCACCCCCGCCAAACGCCGCCTCAACCCATGGCCACAAATGATCCGGGTTCTGCACAAACGTCGCTTCAGACCAACGCGCGGCCATATCGGTATATGTCGCTGCCTCGCCCTGTTCTTCACCAAACGCCATTCCGCATAGACCCACATCTGTACCCATGGCCAGAACACGGCCAAAGGGACTGTCGAACCAGCCCGTGTGAATGGTCAGATCCGCGCCGCCCTTTGCGTATGTACCCGGGCTCATCGCCTCCCAGCGCAGGAACAAATCGTGCAACCGTCCCCCGCCCGAAAGGCCCGTTTCAATCGCAGTATCCAAGGTAGAATGATGCGAACGCAGCAGCGTTTTCGCATGATCCAGCGCAAGAAATTGTTGATACCGCTTCGGGGACACACCCACCCATTTAGAGAACAAGCGCTGCAAATACGCAGGACTTAGATTAATTTCCTCGGCCAACTCTTCCAGCGAAACAGGCGCGTCGCTTGTATCCAAACGCTCAATCGCGCGGCGCATGAGTTTGTAGTGATAGCTGGCCTCTTGGCCATGAGAGATATGTGTGTTCATGCCGTCACCTTACGCACCACTTGCACCCCAAGCGATCCGTTTTTTGCGCAATTCGGAACGCTACTGTTAAACGTGTTGGCCACCATTGATTTCAATTTCTGTGCCACTGACATAGGTCGACGCATCCGAGCAAAGAAAAAAGATAACGTCCGCAACCTCTTCGGTACTGCCCAACCGCTGCATTGGTAATTTCTTCACAATCTCGTCCGTGCCCGGCGACAGGATCGAAGTCTCGATTTCACCCGGTGCAATCGCGTTCACACGCACACCCAGCGGGCCAAAATCATGCGCCATTTCACGTGTCAAAGCCGCGAGTGCCGCCTTGGACGTTGCATAGGCTGCCCCTGCAAAAGGATGCACACGAGAACCTGCAATCGACGTGACATTCACGATTGATCCTTTGGCATCTACCAACTCTTTGCGAAGACCACGTGACAGCACAACAGGGGCAAAGAAATTGACGTGGAACACCTTCCCCCAGTCCATGAGATCTGTATCGAGTGTGCTCAAACGCTCCCCTTGGGGTCCCTTGGGCGACACGCCAGCGTTGTTAACCAAACCATGTAGTGGCCCGTCCAAACGTTCGCGAATACGCTCGACCGCCTTCATAGTGTCCTTGGGATCAGACAAATCCACTTGGATATGATTGTCCGCTCCACCGGGCCAAGGGCAGCTTTCATCTATCGCTTGGCGGGAACAGGTCAGCACGCGCCAACCTTCCCGAGAGAATTTTTTCACTGCTGCATGGCCGATGCCGCGACTTGCACCCGTCAGTAAGAGAGTCTTCGTCATGATATTACCAATTCAGTCTGGACCCGCGAACCCTAGGCGCAAAAGCCGATCTCTGGAAGGTTGAATGCGTTGCAGGGTGCCAAATCCTCACAGACCCTCAATTCTTGCGGGCCCTCTTGCCGAGCAACGATCAAACAGGCTATCTCACGCCCCATGACAAAACCTGCAAAACAGCTTCCTTATGACCAGATGCGCGAGATTTTCACGCGGTTTCGGGATTCTGAACCCGAACCAAAGGGCGAATTGGATCATACCAACGCCTACACCTTGGTCGTTGCCGTCGCGCTGTCTGCGCAATCGACAGATATAGGTGTGAACAAAGCCACAGCCGAACTGTTCAAGATCGCAGATACCCCGCAAAAGATGCTTGATCTAGGGCTTGAGGGCGTGATCGACCACATCAAAACCATTGGCCTGTTTCGCAATAAAGCCAAGAATGTCATCAAGCTAAGCCAGATCTTAGTGGACGAGTACGGCGGCGTCGTACCCAATTCACGTGCCGCGCTTGTGTCGCTTCCTGGCGTGGGCCGTAAGACAGCAAACGTAGTGCTGAACATGTGGTGGAACTATCCATCCCAAGCCGTGGACACACATATTTTCCGTATCGGAAATCGCACAGGCATTTGCCCCGGGAAAGATGTGGACGCCGTCGAAAAAGCCATTGAGGACCATGTTCCTGTCGATTTTCAACAGCATGCACATCACTGGCTGATCTTGCATGGCCGCTACATCTGTAAAGCGCGCAAGCCTGTGTGCACGAATTGTATCATCAAGGACCTTTGTCCGTTCGAGGAAAAAACCACATGAAGACCTATAAAGTCGTCGGTATCGGCAACGCAGTCGTAGACGTCATCACGCAATCTGATGACAGCTTCCTTGCCAACATGGGAATTGAAAAAGGCATCATGCAATTGATCGAAAAGGATCGTGCTGAAGTGCTTTATGGTGCCATGTCAGATCGTACGCAGGCAGCCGGGGGTTCTGTTGCCAACTCTATTGCGGGTATCGGATCATTGGGCCTAAACACTGCTTTCATTGGCCGCGTCAGCGATGACGCTCTTGGAAAATTCTATGCCAAAGCAATGACCGACGAAGGAACTGTTTTCGTGAACGCACCCGTGGACAGCGGCGAACTGCCCTCATCGCGTTCCATGATTTTCGTGTCGCCAGATGGTGAGCGTTCAATGAACACCTACCTTGGTATTTCGGCCGAACTGGGTCCTGAAGATGTATCTGAGGACGTGGGTGCAAATGCCGAGATCGTCTTCCTTGAGGGCTACTTGTTCGACAAGGATAAAGGCAAAGAGGCGTTCATCAAGCTTGCGCGCGCTTGTCGTGCAGCAGGCGGAAAAGCGGGTATTGCGATCTCTGATCCGTTCTGCGTGGAACGTCATCGCGCGGATTTCCTGAACTTGATCGAGCACGAGCTGAATTACGTGATCGGCAATGAGGAAGAAGTGAAATCGCTGTTTGAAACCGATGATCTGGACACCGCTTTGGCCAAGCTTGCCGCGATTTGCCCCTTGGCCATTTGCACGCGCTCTGGCGACGGCGTTTCAATTATGTCCGATGACACGCGCATCGATGTGCCAGTGAACAAAGTTGTTCCTGTAGATGCAACAGGTGCGGGCGATCAGTTCGCGGCTGGCTTTCTATACGGCCTCGCGACCGGGCGCGATCTGGAAACCTGTGGCAAGATGGGGTGCATCTGCGCGGGCGAAGTGATCGGCCACGTGGGACCACGCCCAAAGGCGAATATCTCAGCGATGTTCCGTAATGCTGGTTTGTCGGCGTAAGTAAAGTGAGTGGGGGCGCTGCCCCCGCCCTCCAAAGCGGTCTCCCCCGGGATATTTCGAAAAGGAGAAATCACGGGTTTGGCAGATTAGTCGCCTAGTTTGGCATGAACTTCATCAAGATCAATTTCGCCAATGGGCATCTTGTTGCTTGGGTCTTTGAAGTCATACTTAAACAGATCAAAATCACGTTTGTAAATTTCATAGACCAAGTGCATCGACAGATCGTCAAAATAGTCCTCAACGGGATGTGCGCGTTTTGGGCCATGGCCTTCGCTTTCGTTGAAGCGCGGGATCGTCTTTAGATCAATTTTGTTCGGCGCTTTGATACTATCAAGCACGTCTTGCATGCCATCATTGAACGTCTCAGTCCAAAAAATCTTGTCGTAGCGTCCGCCGTTAACCACAAACGTGGACACGTGTCCTGACATCGCGGACCAGTGGATATCTGGATCCATCGGACGACGCCAGCGGATGGTATCGCGTGCGAACAACAAAAACCGGCGAAAGCTTGCGATTTGGTCAAACTCTTGCTTGCCATCTTCGCCACCCACTTCGATCCCATATTTCTGGACCAAGGTTGGAACCAGCTTGCCACGATAGCGGTTTCCGTTACGTTGGATTCCACAAATTTTGTCGAAGAACGACGATAGAATGCGTGTGTAGGGATTACGCACGCACGTGAAGGCGTAAGATTTGTGCGCCGTTACATTGGTCGAAATGAGGGGTTGGCTTTCATCAAGCGCCCACTTGTGCATTCCGCCCTTGGCGTCGTGAATATCACCGTCAAAAAACGCGCCGTGGTCGGAGTAATACATGATCTGACCGATCGTCGAACAGGCGCATTTCGGAACAACGCGATACACGACGCTTTCGCTTTCAGTCATCCAAGTTCCAGGAAAGCCCATATTCGTCGCCTCCGACCGCACTTTACAGCCACTAAATTAACTTAGGGTCAGGACCCATTGATCTCCATGTAGGGGCGTGATTCACCTTACGAAAACTGAGCGGTGAACATGTCTGATCTTTTCTGGCTGACGGATGCGCAGATGGCGCGACTTGAGCCTTTCTTCCCTAAGTCCCACGGCAAGCCTCGCGTCGATGACAGGCGCGTGTTGAGTGGGATTATCTTCATCAATCGCAATGGCTTACGCTGGCGTGACGCGCCCAAGGAATACGGCCCGCACAAGACGCTCTACAATCGCTGGAAGCGCTGGAGCGACAAGGGCATCTTCGCACAGATGATGATGGGACTGGCGGCAAATCACGGCGAGGAGAAGACAGTCATGATCGACACCACCTACCTAAAGGCCCACCGCACCGCGACCAGCATGGGCGTCAAAAAGGGGGGCGTGGTCGTCTGATTGGCCGGACCAAGGGTGGTATGAATACAAAGCTGCATGCCATCTGCGACAGCAAAGGCCGCCCGCTGAACCTGTTTATGACCGCCGGACAAGTCAGCGATTACATCGGCGCGAGGGCAATGCTGAGTAGCCTGCCAAAGGTCGACTGGCTGCTTGGTGACCGCGGTTACGACGCCGACTGGTTCAGAGAAGCATTGCAAGACAAGGGGATACGCCCCTGCATACCCGGCCGAAAGCAACGCAAGACAACAGTCAAATACGACAAGCGGCGCTACAAACGTCGCAACCGTATCGAGATCATGTTCGGCAGACTCAAAGATTGGCGACGCGTGGCCACAAGATACGATAGATGCCCCAAGGTCTTCCTCTCCGCAATCGCACTCGCCGCCCTGGTCATCTATTGGTTATGAGTCCTGACCCTAGCAGTTGTTTCACGGTTTCGGCTGCGCACAGGATAGACAAGTGGGATCAATCCTCTTAAGTACGCCCAAGGGAGCGCTGCCTCCTGCCGTTCGCGAGGGTGACCTTTTGGTAAATGCAGCATCCAAACCGACCCCGTCCTTTTGACTTATGGTCACGCGATGGCGGCAATGCGAACACCCCCAGAACGCCGTGACCCATATTTCAAATGGGATCTTATCCAATGACGACAACAGACACTGGCACGACGGTGCCCTCGCCTGACGCACTGAAATCGCAAGCCAAGCGCCTTCGCACTGCAATGGCGGAAAAACAAACCCCGATCACACAAAGCATGGCTCTTGAAGCTGTGGCACGCCAATGGGGATATCGCGACTGGAACACGCTTAGCGCAGTTGCCAAATCCAACACACCTGTGGGCTGGAACGTCGGTCAACGCGTGGCAGGTCAATACTTGGGGCATATGTTCCAAGGCTCACTCAAAGCTGTCCGCGCGGCCAATGGTGGGTTTTGGTATCTTACGGTGATCTTTGATGAAGCCGTGGATGTCGTTGACTCCACATCCTTCAGTTCATTTCGCAAACAAGTGAATGTCGTCCTGAACGAGGATGGCGTGACGCAAGCGAAAACCTCAAATGGGGTTCCTCATATGGAACTTCGCGCAATTTAACTTAGGGAAAATGGTGCACCCAGATGGATTCGAACCATCGGCCTCTGCCTTCGGAGGGCAGCGCTCTATCCAGCTGAGCTATGGGTGCCTATGTGGGCGGTATAACTTTGCCGCCCCTCACCCGCAATGTCAAAAATCGGGACTTACCCAAACAGATCATGCGCTAATTCTAGTGCGTCGATAAGGGCATCCACGTCGGCGCGCGTATTGTACACGGCAAACGATGCGCGACATGTGGCCGTTTCATCGAGGAATTCCATCAAAGGCCCCGCACAATGCTGACCCGCTCGCACCGCGACACCCTTTTTATCGAGGATTGTCGAAATGTCATGTGCGTGCGCCGCGCCTTCCATCGTAAAGCTAAAGATCGCGCCCTTGGTCGCTGAATTACCCTGAACGTTGATCCAGTTCAGGCCGCGCAGCTTTTCATTCGCGTAATCACGTAGATCAACCTCGTGGGCGGCAATCGCGTCCATCCCGATATCCATCATGTATTCAAGCGCAACGCCAAGGCCGATCATTTGAACGATGCCTGGCGTGCCTGCCTCGAACTTCATAGGCGCGTCATTGTAGACGACCTCGTCTTTAGTGACTTCACGGATCATGTCGCCACCACCAATGAAGGGACGCATTTGCGCCATGCGTTCGCGCTTCATAAAGATCGCGCCTGATCCTGAGGGACCGTATAATTTATGACCCGTGATCGCATAGAAATCACAGCCGATATCATCAACGTTCACAGGCATATGAACGCACGCTTGTGATCCATCCACCAACACTGCAATGCCGCGTTCATGCGCTGCTTGAGTGATCGTTTTTACGTCTACCACAGTGCCAAGAACATTGGACATATGCGTCACAGCCACCAGCTTGGTCCGCGGTCCCATAGCGTCGATAACGCTCTGCGGATCAAGATCCCCATTAGCGTCTACATCAACCCATTTGATCACAACACCCTGACGTTCGCGCAAGAAATGCCATGGCACAATGTTGGCGTGATGCTCCATGACCGACAGAATGATTTCGTCGCCCGCTTGCAGATTGGGCATCGCCCAGCCGTACGCAACGGTGTTGATGCCCTCGGTGGTCCCTGAATTGAACACGATCTGCTCTTCATCAGCGACGTTCAAAAACTTGGCAATGGTGGCGCGCACAGCTTCGTATTTGTCCGTCGCAAGATTGCTTAGATAGTGAAGCCCACGATGCACATTCGCGTATTCCTCGGCATACGCACGCGTGATCGCATCAATGACAACCTGCGGCTTTTGTGCAGACGCGCCGCTGTCGAGATAGACCAACGGCTTGCCATTCACGTCACGCGACAGGATCGGGAAATCGGCGCGGATCGCCTCTACATTAAACATAAGGGGTTAGTCCCATATTTTGTACGCCCAAAAGCGAAATTGCCAGCGCGAGGCCCAGCATGATACCAAGACCCGCAAGAACAAGAGCGCCAAAGCTTGTGAATAGATTGTTAAATTCATGAGCAACATCAACAAATTGCAACAATATCCACATACCATATAGCGTCGCGCACAGCGCGAGCAACCCAACGAGCCCTGGAATAATTGGCATCAGCACGAACGTGACAAGCTGCAGTGCAAAGCGCAAAAATTGCAGCCACGCAATCAACGTCATAATGCCCTCTAGTGTGGCTTTACCCCCCAGAAAACGCCCCGCAAATGTTACGGACACGATGCTAAGCGCAAGGCCTAGGCCA
>Ga0233426_10002116_pt1 | contig 17038 bp, 17 predicted proteins | sample SI_118_April2016_6_FD_179875 | JGI IMG/M metagenome (GOLD analysis project Ga0233426, IMG submission 179875) | Seawater microbial communities from Saanich Inlet, British Columbia, Canada - SI_118_April2016_10_MG | ecosystem: Environmental > Aquatic > Marine > Inlet | place: Canada: British...
CGATATCAGCTAACAATTTGTTCAGCAAAACCCGTGAAGCTAGACTGTCCTTGGAAAGCTTATCCGACCTTCAAGACTTTCCCGTCTATTCTCCAACAGCTTTACTCACCAAGACAAGATCACGGCACCCAGCTCGAACCGATGGCGGCTATGCGGACCAAAACGGACCTTCACGACCTGACGTCCAATGACTGGTTCCGACGCATTGGAAGGCTGTAGGTTCAAGAGGGGCATGTGGAATGGTGGTTGGTCGTGACGCAGACGAGTAGTCATTTTTCAGACCCAAAAAGTCGAGCTTTGGTGTTGTCAATTCCATGTCAAGGAGGCGGACTGCGCTCGTTCCGCCTCCTTGTTGGACGAAACCCTAGCGCACGGTTGACAAGACCATCCGATCGAACACGCGGTCGCCCATCCATTTGCGGATACCCATCATCATGGCGGCGTATTTTCCCACGGCATAGCGGGTTTTGGGCTTCTGGGACTTCACAGCTTTTGACACAACCTCTGCAACCACCTGTGGGTTTGATCCACCGCCGTCCTTGATTTGATTTGAGGTTGTTTCATTAGATTACCGTAGATGATGTAACTTGTGAGGACACACTACCAATTTGTTTTCGTGTTGCAACGAGCCCATCGAGTAAGTGCATAATTGCACTTAACAATTTATCCGCCTTCTGATTCAGATTTGTACTATTAACTGATGTTTTCAAGGTCTGCTTTGCCTTGTTATAACTTCGAACAGCATTATTGCCGTTCTTGCGTCCTTGAAGGGCATAAGCCGCAACAGCGCCTTTCCTAACAACGGCTTCATCAAGGTCCTGCTGCTCAGCCATGAAAGTTCTAAAACTCTTCATGTCGTCCTCAATAGGATTATTGAAACCTGACCAGAGCGATTGGACATGTGTTTAGCAGTCTTGATTAATTCATCAGCTCTTGATGAATCATAAGGTTCAATGACCTTGATTTGGCTTATCCTTTGCTTTTGTAAGGTCCTGATAAGTTCAGGTTTGGTCTTAGGACTTAATTGATCAGATATCATGATTGCCACCATCGTCAGAAAACCAATCTAATGGCTCATAAAGGTCTTCTTTAGATGCCTTAACGAAGTCTCTAATCATCCTGTTCATTTCAGCCGTCATATTGGACCTTAATTGGTGACAGGTTTCTTCAAATTGCATTTTAAGTCCTGATGGGATCCTAAAGTTCATAAGGAATATTTCTTGGTTCATATTGATCTCCTTGGTTAATAAATCTTGTAAATATTAATGTTATTTATTTTAGATTATTTATCTGTCCCTTCGGGACGAATGATCCATAGGATCATTCAATATAATTTATTTATCATCAAATATTAATGTTTTTTTAATCATGTATTATTGTGGAATTGTTATTGGACACACTTCACCTTCCGACAGGTGAGGCATGTCCAAATGGCTTGTGTCTATCGCCTTCGTGCACATCCCATTAGAGCAACCCGTTAAAATCGGGAAAGGGCGGTTGGCCGGTCTCCTTTTATGCTCCGCTTCAGGCCAGCGGTATAATCGATCAGCTAATGGGACGACTTTGATCAATCATCGAAGGTTACAGTGTTGCAGCGCCTTCATCGTGACGGGAATGTTTTAACAGCCAATCCGCCTTTGCTGTCGTAATGCCCAAGTTGCCTTGGTGGGTCCTATACTGAGATTATCTGCACCCGGCTCCATTCAAGTGGCTCGGTTGCTCAACAGGTTTGACGTCCAAATATGTAATGTCTTTGTCTGACACAGTTATTTATAAGAGTTTGGCGTCATGATCTTAAAAAAGTGCGAATAAAATGAAAAAAGGACCCTTTTCGGGGTCCTTTTCTAATAATCATTTAGGCTAAAGTTAGGCTGCTTGATCGGCCTCATTTGAAAGCTGCGCGGGCATTTCTTCAGCAAAGAATTCTTCACCAAATCTTTTCAGATTTTCAATTCGCCTAGCTTCGTCAAAACGGCAAGAAATTTGGGTCTCAATCACCGCAAGAGTATTTGCGCTACCAAAATGAATTTCGTTGTGAAAGCGCACAAAATATTCAGCCACTAAAAAATTGCGTATTTCTTTAAACCGTTCAGTTTGAATTGTTTGGAAATCTTTAAACAATTCATCTGGCATTCCATCTTTATTAGCCAGCTGCAGCCGCACGTCTGAGCGTTTTTTCATGAGATCTAAAGCCTTACCTAATTTTTCAAAAACTTCATTTTCTAAATTGATAATTTTTTGATCTTCTAAATTCATTTTCTTCTCCATTATTGATTTTCTGTAATTAGAATACCAGCAATGGACGATTAAATTTAGGACAACAGTTGATGCTACTTTTGTCCGATTTTAAGTCAGCTTTGAATGCGGTGATCGGAGTCTCAGTCCTTGGGCTGATCATTATGGTTGCGCTTCAGCAAGGCGTTAATTCACCAATTCACATCATGTTTTTGCGAGATTTTCAGACGCACGATAACCAGACTTTCGACCACATTTAATAAAGTGGATGGAGTGTTTCGAGACAATCTTTTGCGGTACTTCAGGAGGGACATAATAACGTCCTTTCGGTTATATCTACCGCCAGTCCGACTCTTACGAAATCCATTAAAATTTAGGTAGTCTGATATTTCCTGGTAGGATCGACCGTCTCTGTATTGATTTTCCATCAACGTTAATCGATTTAATTGTTGAGTGTTCAGTTGGATCAAACCAAGTATTTTTGAAGAGATAACTACCGAAAAGTCTACAACAATTCGATAACTACCATATATTATTCTAAAATTATTCCACTGTTACGGATTTGGCCAGATTGCGTGGTTGATCCACGTCTGTGCCTTTGGCAACGCCGGTGTGGTAGGCCAGCAATTGTGCAGGAACCGCGTAAACGATTGGGGCGACAACGTCTGGTACCGTTGGCATCTCAACGGTTGCCCATGTGCCTTCACCCGCTTCCTTGAGCCCTTGGGCATCAGAGATCAAAACGACCTTACCTTTGCGGGCCATGACCTCTTGCATGTTCGATACGCTCTTATCAAACAAAGGATCGCGCGGGGCCATCACAACGACTGGAACATGCTTGTCTACCAGTGCGATTGGTCCGTGCTTTAGTTCGCCAGCTGCATAAGCTTCGGCGTGCATATAGCTGATTTCTTTCAGTTTTAGCGCACCTTCGTGGGCTAAAGGGTACATGACGCCACGACCCAAGAAAAGTATGTCGCGTGCCTCAGAAATCTTGCGTGCAGCGCTTTGCATTTGTGCGTCTTGGTCGATAGCTGCGTTGACCAATGCCGGTACATTGCGCATTGCAGCGACGTGATTTGCGAGCTGTTCTGGCGTGATTTCACCGCGATCAGATGCCGCCTTGAGGGCCAGCGACAGCAGCACAGTCAATTGGCAAGTGAAGGCTTTGGTCGATGCAACGCCAACTTCAACACCTGCAAAAATGGGCAGGGCTAGATCGCTTTCACGGGCGATTGAACTTTCCGGAACGTTGACCACCGACAATATCTTGTCCGCTTTACCTTCGCAGTAGCGCAGCGCGGCAAGGGTGTCCGCTGTCTCGCCAGATTGGCTGACGAACAGGGCAACGGTGCCTTTGGTGATTGGAGGCTCGCGGTAGCGGAATTCTGATGCCACATCGATTTCAACTGGGATACGTGCGATCTGTTCAAACCAGTATTTGGCCGTCATGCAGGCGTAGTAGGCAGTACCACAGGCAACCATTGTCAGACGTTCGATCTTGGTAAAGTCTATTCCTGGGTCTGGAAGATTGATTTCGCCCTCTGGGCTAATGTAGTGGGACAAGGTGTTGCCAAGAACAGTTGGCTGTTCGGCAATTTCCTTGGCCATAAAGTGCTTGTAACCGGCCTTGTCGACGCGTGAGCTGTCAATTTCGATGGTTTTGACGGCGCGATTTGCCAACTCGCCATTTTGGTCACGAATTTCTAGGCTGGTGCGTGTTAGGACAGCGCAATCACCTTCCTCAAGATAGGTGACGCGGTTGGTCATTGGCGCAAGTGCGATGGCGTCTGATCCAATGTACATTTCGCCGTCACCGTGACCGATTGCGAGAGGAGAACCCTTGCGCGCTGCAATCATAAGGTCCTGTTCGCCGTCAAATAAGAAGGCAAGGGCGAAAGCGCCGTCAAGTTTTGCGAGTGTTTTGTTGACGGCTTCGATTGGTGTGGCACCCTGAGAGAAAAAGTAATCCGTCAACATGGCGACGGTTTCAGTATCCGTATCAGTTGTGAACTCAAGGCCGTGTGTCGCGAGCTCTTCGCGCAATTCACGGAAGTTTTCGATGATGCCATTGTGCACAACGGCAACTTTGCCCGACTTGTGCGGATGCGCGTTGTTCTCGTTCGGTGCACCGTGTGTCGCCCAGCGGGTGTGGCCAATGCCAGATTTACCTGAGAGCGGCTCATGGACCAAACGATCCCCAAGGTTCACCAGTTTACCGATAGCGCGGCGGCGGTCCAAGGAGCCATCGTTGATCGTCGCAATACCGGCGCTGTCATAGCCGCGATATTCTAAGCGTTTGAGCGCTTCAACGAGGATTGGTGCAACTTCATTTGTCCCAAGGACCCCTACAATACCACACATTTTAGCTGCTCCCTTTCAGTTTTGCCTTCTTGGCCTGTAAGATATCGAACAATTTCTGCGCCATGCCCGGTTTTGACACTTGGCGTGCACGACCGATGGCCAATGCCTCGGACTCGACGTTTGAGGTGATCACTGACCCGCTGCCTGTCATCGCGCGATTGCCAACGGTGACGGGTGCAACCAGCATTGTGTTGGACCCGATAAACACATCGGCTCCAATTTCGGTGCGGTGCTTTAGGACGCCATCATAGTTGCAGGTAATTGTGCCTGCGCCGATATTGCTGCGTTCACCGATTGAGGCATCGCCGATGTAGGACAGGTGATTGACCTTGGCCCCTTCAGCGATGGTCGCGTTTTTAACTTCAACAAAGTTGCCGATGCGCACGTTTTCGGACAATTCAGCACCGGGGCGGAGGCGGGCGTAAGGACCCACGACACTGCCGCGTGAAACATGGCAGCCCTCGAGGTGTGAAAATGCGCGGATTGTTGTGCCGGATTCGACTGTTACGACAGGGCCAAAGACCACATTGGGTTCGATGATTGTGTCCCGTCCGATGATGGTGTCCAGCGAAAGATACACGGTGTCGGGTGCAACGAGTGTTACACCGTCTTCCATCAGAGTGAGGCGGGCAGCAGCCTGATACATTGCATCAGCGGATGCAAGTTCTGCGCGTGAGTTGACGCCGAGGGTTTCACCCTCTGAGCAGGTCACAACGGTTGCTGAATGGCCTGCATTGCGGGCAAGACCAATCACGTCTGTAAGGTAGTATTCACCAGATGCGTTGTCGTTTGTTACTTGGCTCAGTAAGTCAAATAACATCGGACCATTGCAGCAAATAACGCCGCTATTACAAAGATTTATTTCACGTTCTTCAGGTGATGCATCTTTAAATTCAACGATGCGTTCTAGGGATGAACCATTGGTCACAAGGCGGCCATATCGGCCAGCGTCTTGTGGTTCAAAGCCAAGGACAACAACATCCGCTTTGGCATCTAACATTGCCTGCAATGTTTCGGGTTTCACAAACGGTGTGTCGCCGTATAGCACGATCACCTTGCCCTCAAAACCTGCCAACGCATCAGCGGCTTGGGACACGGCGTGGCCGGTGCCAAGCTGTTCGGTTTGCAATACGACCTTTGCGTCTGGGTCATAAGCTTGGGCCGCTTTGGTCACGACCTCTGCACCGTGGCCAGCAACAATAACGGTGTGTGTCGGATCAAGTGTTGCGCCAGCACGCATAGCGTGGACCAACATCGGCGCACCAGCGATGGGGTGAAGTACTTTTGGTAAATCAGAATTCATCCGTGTGCCTTTGCCGGCACCCAGAATAATTAAAGCAACACTCATGCGAAATCTCTTTTGTTCTATTCGCGCCCGTTTTATCCATTTGTACCAAAGGCACAAGGTATTTGGGCATCAATTGAAATTGCGGGTTGCAACACTCGCAAGCGGTTGACCGCCGAAACCATCAAAGGGGCGCAGGCTATGAAGACAGTAATTTTTGATTTGGACGGCACATTGGCCGACACCAGCGGTGATTTGATTGAGGCCGCCAATGTTTGTTTTCGTGACATGGGCGTTGGCGATATGTTGGACCCTTTAACCGATGCAGGCACGGCGCTGCGCGGGGGGCGGGCGATGTTGTCGCTGGGGCTGCAGCGTTTGGAACGTGCCAATGATGCGGATGTTTTGAATCACTATTATCCCGTACTGCTCAAGGCCTATGCCAAGGACATAGACAGCCGCACGTTGATGTATGACGGCGCGATGGATGCCGTCGAGGCCCTGAAAACGCTGGGTTACGGCGTTGGTATTGCCACGAACAAGCCCGAAGGGTTGGCAGAGGAGCTGTTACGCCGCCTTGGTGTGCGCGATGCGTTTGCATCGATGGTTGGCGCGGATACGCTGTCTGTGCGTAAACCAAACCCCGAACATTTGTTTGAGGCGGCGCGCCGTGCGGGTGGTGATCCTGCGTTGACCTGTCTGATTGGGGATACGGATACGGACCGCAATACTGCGCGCAACGCTGGTGTGCCATGTGTCTTGGTCACCTTTGGCCCTGCGGGTGGCGATATGGCAGCATTGGAGCCAGAGGCATTGTTGGACCATTATAAAGACCTGCCAGACATTGTGACCAATTTGTTGGGGTGAAGGAGTTGTTTTGGGGTTTGTAAATCTGCGTTGTGCGTCTTGACGCGCAGCACTCATGTCAGCACAACGCCCCTATGACAGAGAATTTCACTGGTAGTTTTACCCAACAAGAATCCATCCCCGAAGCTGGTATCGAGGCGGCATTGGCCGTTTTGCGCCATGGTCGTTTGCATCGTTACAACACAACGGCGGGCGAATTGTCGGAAACAGCGCTGCTGGAGCAGGAATATGCGCAGTATGTCGGGGCAAAATATTGCCTTGCTGTTGCGTCTGGTGGTTATGCGATGGCGACAGCTTTGCGCGCGTTGGGCGTTGGGCATGGCGATAAGGTGTTATCGAACGCCTTTACGCTGGCTCCTGTGCCGGGTGCGATTGCAGCAGTTGGGGCCCAACCCGTGTTTGTTGGCGTAACCGAGGGTTTGACGATTGATCTGGATGATCTTGAGGCCAAGCTGGATCAAGCCAATGTTCTACTTCTAAGCCACATGCGTGGGCATATCTGTGACATGGATCGTTTGATGGCGATGTGTGATGCGGCTGGGGTGAAGGTTGTTGAGGACTGCGCGCATACAATGGGGGCGTCGTGGAACGGAGTGCCCTCTGGACGTGCTGGCGCGATGGGCTGTTATTCTTGTCAGACCTATAAACACGTAAATTCAGGCGAGGGCGGCTTTTTGGTCACCGATGATCCCGAGTTGGCGGCAAAATCGATTATGATGTCGGGGTCTTATATGCTGTTTGAACGGCATCTGGCTGCCCCTGATGTCGAGGTTTTTGCAGACATCAAATACGAAACGCCCAATATCTCGGGGCGGATGGACAACCTGCGGGCTGCAATTTTACGCCCACAGATTGTGGATTTGGCAACGCAGCGCCAGCGTTGGAACGATCGTTACTATGCGCTTGAGGCAGGGTTTCGTGACATTCCCGGGCTGACTGTTGTTGAACGTGCGCCCCAAGAAGTCATTGTTGGTTCCTCAATTCAGTTCCTTTTACTGGATTGGTCTGAGGATGCTGTTGTTGAGGTTGTAGCCCGTTGTTTGAAACGCGGTGTAGAATTGAAATGGTTTGGCGCGGCGGAACCTGTGGCGTTCACCAGCCGTTATGACAGTTGGAAATATGCAAACCCTGTCCAAATGCCAGCTTCTGACCGTATTTTACGCGGTGTTGTTGATATGCGCGTGCCGTTGACCTTTTCCATTGAGGACTGCGAATTGATTGCGCGGATTATTCGGGCCGAGGTGTCAGCGGTGTATCAAGCACAAAGCTGAACCAAAGGAGCGCCTTGCGGCGCATTCCATACTTTATTGCGCGCATGGGGCATCTGTTACGGCAGGTGCCCTGATGTTGTGCGCTATTGACCGCTCTCTTTGATTGCGCTTAAGTAATGAACAAGTGTTCAATAAACTTTGCTGCTGCAATTTGAGGGGATGTTTCCATGTTCAATGCCACGATGAAATTTGATTTGGGTGAGGATGTGAATGCCCTGCGCGAAATGGTTCACCGGTGGGCGCAAGAGCGGGTTAAGCCGATGGCGGCGGAAATTGACCGCTCTAACGCGTTTCCCCCTGAGTTATGGACTGAAATGGGCGAATTGGGCCTGTTGGGTATCACTGTGGGCGAGGAATTTGGCGGTTCTGGCATGTCTTATCTGGCGCATACTGTTGCGGTTGAAGAGATTGCGCGGGCTTCTGCCTCTGTATCGCTGTCATACGGGGCGCATTCGAACCTGTGTGTGAACCAAGTCAAGCTGAATGGCACGCCTGAGCAGAAGGCAAAGTATCTGCCGGGTTTGATTTCTGGCGAACATGTGGGCGCGCTGGCGATGTCAGAAGCGGGTGCAGGTTCTGATGTGGTTTCGATGAAGCTGCGGGCAGAAAAGCGTAATGACCATTACCGTTTGAGTGGCAACAAATATTGGATCACAAATGGTCCAGATGCTGAAACGCTGGTGGTCTATGCCAAGACGGACCCTGATGCCGGGTCCAAAGGTATGACGGCCTTTATCATCGAAAAGTCGATGGTTGGTTTCAGCACATCCCCGCATTTCGATAAACTGGGCATGCGCGGATCGAACACCGCAGAACTTATCTTTGATGAGGTTGAAGTGCCGTTTGAGAACGTCCTTGGCGAAGAGGGGCGCGGCGTTGCGGTTTTGATGTCTGGTTTGGATTATGAACGCGTGGTTTTGGCAGGCATCGGCACTGGCATTATGGCCGCCTGTTTGGACGAAATCATGCCTTATATGGCAGAGCGTAAGCAGTTTGGTCAGCCGATTGGTTCCTTTCAACTGATGCAGGGCAAGATGGCGGATATGTACACGGCGATGAATTCTGCCCGTGCCTATGTGTATGAGGTCGCTAAGGCCTGTGATCGTGGTGACGTGACCCGTCAGGATGCTGCGGCATGTTGTTTGTATGCGTCAGAGCAGGCGATGGTGCAGGCGCATCAGGCGGTGCAGGCGATGGGTGGTGCAGGCTATCTATCCGACAATCCGGTTGGCCGTATCTTCCGCGATGCTAAGTTGATGGAAATTGGAGCAGGCACCTCAGAAATCCGCCGTATGTTGATCGGTCGCGAGATGATGGGAGCGATGGCGTAACCCATGCCCAGCTCAGATCAGAATATGGCGGCGCAGTGTTTGACCCATCCGGCCGGGCAATTGGCGATTGTTGATCTGACTGGGCAAACTAGGCGTGACATTACCTATGGCGCATTGACTGAAATGGCCGATGGTTTGGCACGAGCCTTGATGGCGCGTGTGCAGGTAGGTGACCGTGTTGGTGTGTTGCTTAGCCAAAGCCCATGGTGTGCTGCCGCCCATATCGCGATCTGGAAAATTGGTGCAATATCAGTGCCTTTGTTTAAATTGTTCAAGTATGATGCCTTGCAATCGCGTGTTGGAGATGCGGGTATTGAGATCGTTCTGACGGATGATGAAGGCGCTGGATTGCTGGGCGATCTGGCCGAACCTTGGAGGGCAGATACCGCTGGGATCACGGGTGGTGTGGTTGAAATGACGGCGGTTGAAACGGATACCGCTGGCGTTCTGATCTACACCAGTGGCACCACGGGCAGCCCTAAGGGGGCGTTGCATGGGCATGGTGTCTTGGGCGGTCATTTGGCGGGTGTTTCCCTTAGCCATGACCATTTAGGCCAGCCAGGCGATTGTCTGTGGACCCCTGCAGATTGGGCGTGGATTGGCGGGTTGTTTGACGTTTTGATGCCGGGCTTGGCCTTGGGCGTTCCTGTGGTTGCGGCGCGGATGGAGAAGTTTGACGCCAAGGGTTGCGCTGCGATCATGTCTGCGGGTGCTGTGCGCAACGTGTTTTTTCCACCAACGGCGCTGCGCATGTTGCGCGCGTCTGATGCTGCGATTGCTGGATTACGTTCTGTCGCCTCAGGTGGGGAGCCTTTGGGCGCTGAGATGTTGGCATGGGGGCGTGAGGCCCTCGGCGTTCAGATCAACGAATTTTACGGACAGACCGAATGTAATATGACGGTGTCCTCTTGCGGCGCTGATTTCCCTGTGAGGGCGGGCTGTATTGGTAAGCCGGTTGCGGGGCATGATGTGCAGGTTGTGGATGCACAGGGGCAGGTGACGTCTGAGGAAGGCGATATCGCAGTGCGCCGTGGATCGCCGTCGATGATGTTAGAATACTGGAACCGACCTGAAGCGACGGCAGAGAAGTACAATGGTGATTGGATGCTGACGGGGGATCGCGGTATTTGGGAGGGCGACTATCTGCGTTTTGTGGGCCGTGAGGATGATGTAATCACCTCTGCCGGATATCGCATTGGGCCTGCCGAGATTGAGGACTGTTTGTTGACCCATCCCGATGTGGTGACGGTTGGGGTTGTGGGCAAGCCGGATGCGCTGCGCACTGAGATTGTGAAAGCTTATGTTGTGTTGCGGGATGGGGCGGATGAGGATGCGGGTAGGTTGCAGCTTTGGGTTAAGGATCGGTTGGCAAGTTATTCGTATCCAAGGGAAATTGGTTTTCTGGAGGCTTTGCCGATGACTGTGACGGGTAAGGTTATTCGTAAGGAGTTGAAGGCGATGGCGATGAGGGAACATAATGTTTGAGGTGAAGAAATGAAATTGAAGTCTAGTATTCTACCTTCTTCAGAGGCGTTCAAATCTAACCTCGCAGCTCATGAAGCTGCATTAGCGCAAATCTCTGATGCTGCGCAAGCCGCTGCACTTGGTGGTGGTGAACGCTCTAGGGAGCGCCACCTTTCACGTGGTAAGATGCTTCCTCGGGAGCGGGTGGCGAATTTGCTGGATGCGGGGTCTGCGTTTTTGGAGGTTGGTGCGACGGCAGCCCATGGGTTGTATGACGGCGCGGCCCCTTGTGCGGGGGTGATTGCGGGCATTGGGCAGGTGCAGGGCCATGAGGTCATGGTGATTTGCAATGATGCGACTGTGAAGGGTGGCACGTATTACCCGATGACGGTGAAAAAGCATCTGCGCGCGCAAGAGATTGCAGAGCAGAACCGCCTCCCTTGTATTTATCTTGTCGACAGTGGGGGCGCGAACCTGCCCAATCAGGACGAGGTGTTTCCCGATCGTGACCACTTTGGCCGGATTTTCTATAATCAAGCACAGATGAGTGCGAAGGGCATTCCGCAGATTGCGGTTGTGATGGGATCATGCACGGCTGGGGGCGCTTATGTGCCTGCGATGTCTGATGTGACGATCATTGTGAAAAAGCAAGGTACGATTTTCTTGGCAGGTCCGCCGCTTGTGAAGGCTGCGACGGGCGAGATTGTGTCTGCTGAGGATTTAGGCGGCGGTGAAGTGCATACGCGCCTTTCTGGTGTTGCGGATTATTTGGCAGAGGATGACACGCATGCGCTGGCTTTGGCGCGCCGTGCGGTTGGGTCGCTGAACTGGGATGGCGGTGGGGTGAACCCCGTCCTACGGGCTTCAATGGCGGCGTCTTATGATGAACCATTGTACGATCCTGCTGAGTTGCTCGGCATTGTGCCTGCCGATACCCGCCAGCCTTATGACATTCGTGAAGTGATTATGCGTGTGGTGGATGGTTCGCGTTTTGACGAGTTCAAGCCGCGCTTTGGCGAGACTTTGGTAACGGGATTTGCCCACCTAAAGGGCTGTCCGATTGGGATTATCGCCAACAACGGTGTGTTGTTTTCTGAAGCGGCCCAGAAGGGTGCGCATTTTGTTGAGCTGTGTTCACAACGTAAGATCCCGCTGGTTTTCTTGCAAAATATCACTGGCTTTATGGTGGGACGCAAGTACGAGAACGAGGGCATTGCGCGCCACGGGGCCAAGATGGTGACTGCTGTCGCGACGACCTCAGTTCCAAAGATTACAATGGTTGTTGGCGGTTCATTCGGCGCTGGTAACTACGGCATGTCAGGACGGGCCTATTCGCCGCGGTTTATGTGGAGTTGGCCGAATTCACGTATTGGCGTGATGGGCGGTGCCCAAGCGGCTGGCGTTTTGGCGACAGTGAAGCGTGACGGGATTGAGCGTAAGGGGGGTGAATGGTCGGCTGAGGACGAAGCCGCGTTCAAACAGCCCACGATTGATATGTTCGAGGAACAGTCACATCCTTTGTACGCGTCGGCGCGTTTGTGGGATGACGGGGTGATTGATCCGCGCAAAACCCGAGATGTATTGGCACTAAGCCTGTCGGCGTCTTTGAATGCTGAGATAGAGGAGACACGGTTTGGTGTGTTCCGGATGTGAGAGGGTGTTGGAGGGCTCTGCCCTCGGCGCTGTGCGCCTCACCCGGAGTTTGTTTTGTAAAATGAACGGGGGCTGGGCATGGTGACTCTGGCTGCTGCGCGGGCAAAATATGAAGGGGCGTTTGCCTATCCTGTTGGTGACAGCGCGGCGTTGAATGCTGAGATATTGGCCTTGATGCGGTCTGGTGTGAAGACCGGAACATGTGATGCTTGGGCTATCTATGTGGATGGAACAGAGGAATTGCCAGTTGTGGGTCGTGTGGACATTGCGCTGGATTGGGAAGGGCGGCTCGCCCTTGCAGCGCGTACACTGGCAGTTGAGCGGATCGCTTTTGATCAGATGGATGAGGTGCGTGTTGCCCAACAAGGCGAGTTTCGTGATTGGGCCCATTGGCGTTTGGGCTATGAAGCGTATTTGACCCGAGCGGGTCGTTTTGCGCCAGATGTCGATATGATGTTTGAGCGTTTTGAAATTGTAGAGGACTTTGGACAATGACAGATTTTCAAATGGGGCCTTTGACCCTGAGTGTGAAAAGCTATGCTGACGATGTGTCAGAGGACTTTTACGAGGCCAACTGGTTGGTTTTGGATGTGAAGTGTCCCACGGATGAGGGGGATGTCGCGTTTCAATCGCCTTGTCTTATGACCACAGATATTTTTGATTTCATGGACGAGATCAATGATCTGCTCGCGGGGCAGGGTCGTCAGGCCTATTTGGTGAGCCTTGAGCCGCAGGTGGATGTGCGCATTGCACGTGGGGATGGACCTGATGTGTTTACATTGGATGTGGAATTGACCCCCAACGCGGATGATGACGAGGACATCTATGATGCCGCTGCCATCGTTTCGCGCGCGGACGTTGAGGAAATGGCAAAACAAGCGGCTGCTTTGGTTGAGGCGTTTCCTGTGCGCGGGATCGAGGGCAGCTGATGTTTGACAAGATCCTGATAGCCAACCGCGGCGAGATTGCCTGTCGCGTCATCGAGACGGCCCAATCTATGGGGGTGACTTGTGTTGCTGTCCATTCTGATGTGGATGCAGGTGCCAAGCACGTTCAGATGGCGGATATGGCGGTTCATGTGGGCGGCAATGCCCCAGCGGACAGTTATTTGCGCGGTGATGTCATTATTCAAGCGGCGTTGGATACGGGCACCCAGGCGATCCATCCCGGGTATGGGTTTCTGTCAGAGAACCCTGATTTTGTGGATCAGGTCGAGGCCGCTGGATTGGTGTTCATTGGTCCCTCGAGCGATGCAATCCGCGCTATGGGGTTAAAGGATGCTGCGAAAGCTTTGATGATCAAAGCGGGTGTGCCGGTTGTGCCGGGGTATCACGGTGCCGATCAGGATGATGCGCTGTTGGCGGCTGAGGCTGGTAAGATGGGGTACCCCGTTTTGATTAAGGCCGTTGCTGGTGGTGGTGGCAAGGGAATGCGTCTGGTGGAAGAGGCGGGTTCCTTTGATGAGGCGTTGGCGTCTGCCCGCTCTGAGGCTGCAACCTCGTTTGGCAATTCTGATGTTTTGGTTGAGAAGTTTGTGACCAAGCCGCGCCACATTGAGGTTCAGGTGTTTGGCGATGGCACGCAGGCGGTTCATTTGTTTGAGCGTGATTGTTCCTTGCAACGCCGTCATCAGAAGGTGATCGAAGAAGCACCAGCCCCCGATATGACCCAAGAGATGCGTGACGCTATGGGGCAAGCTGCCGTTCTTGCGGCGGAGGCGATTGGTTATAAGGGCGCGGGGACGATTGAATTTATCGTGGATGGGTCTGACGGATTAAAAGCCGATGGGTTCTTTTTCATGGAGATGAACACCCGCCTGCAAGTGGAACACCCCGTGACGGAGGCCATTACAGGTGTCGACCTTGTGGAATGGCAACTGCGCGTCGCAGCGGGAGAGCCTTTGCCCAAGTCCCAAAGCGAGCTGACAATCAGCGGCCATGCCTTTGAAGCGCGCCTATATGCAGAAGATGTCCCCAAGGGGTTTCTACCTGCCACGGGTACGTTGACCCATTTGCGTTTTCCCGATGGCGTGCGCGCGGACAGTGGTGGGCGCGGGGGCGATACAATTAGCCCATTCTATGATCCAATGATTGCTAAGGTGATTGTGCATGGGCCAACACGCGATGTTGCACTGGCTAAGTTGTGTGCTGCGCTAAAGGGTACGCAAGTGGCAGGGACGGTAACCAACCTTAGCTTTCTGGGTGCATTGGCAGAGCACAAAGGTTTCGCTGCTGGGGATGTGGATACAGGTTTAATTGCCCGTGACATTGATACGTTGACGGCTGTCGCTGTTGTGACGCCATCCCATTGGGCGCGTGCAGGTATGGCGGCTATGGGTCTTGATACGCCCAGTGCGGGGGCAGGGTTTAACCTGTGGGCTCCGCTGCGCCAATCTGTTGCGTTGTCACATGAGGGGGAAGCGGTAACTCTTGCTGTAGAGGTAAACAGTGCTGATACGCAGACATGGTATGTGGGTGACGCTGTTGTTGTAGCCCAGCGTGTGGGGGGACGATGGCTGCTAGATGGTATGTCAGCACCCGCAGTTGCGATGACAGAGGCCTGTGTCACAGTGTTTGACGCTTATGGCATTGCCTTTGATGTTGTTGATCCCTTGCAACGGGATGCCAGTGCTACAGGGGACGGTAATATCGTTGATGCCCCGATGCCCGGATTGGTGAAGGCTGTGACCGCCAAAGCAGGACAGTCTGTAACTGCGGGGGATAGGTTAGCTGTGTTAGAAGCTATGAAGATGGAACATGCGCTATTGGCTGCCCGTGATGGGGTGATTGCTGAGGTTCTGGTAAGTGAGGGGGATCAGGTAGAGGCGGGTGCTGCGCTTATCCGCTTGGAGGAGGTTGATACATGAATGGCATAACACTGCACCACTGTCCGCAATCACGCTCTATGCGGTCGCTTTGGTTGTTAAATGAGTTGGGTGTTGATTTCGAAGTGGTCACTCATCCCTTTGGTAAGAACCTGCGCGATCCTAACTACTTGGCCCGTTCACCTGCGGGTCGTGTTCCTGCGTTAGAAATAGACGGGCGTTCGATCTTTGAGACGGGCGCGATTACCGAAGTCTTGTGTGAAACATATAGCCCGAATGCGCTGGGCAGGCCTGCTGGGCACGTTGAACGTGCGGATTGGCTGATTTGGGTTCACTTCTCAGAAACCATCAGTCAGCATTCCGCCGCTTTGACCCAACAGCATGTCGCCCTTTATGATGACACCATGCGCAGTCCGATTGTGATGAAGTTAGAAGCCGCGAGATTGGCAAAATGCTATGATGCTATTGAGGGGCGCTTGGCGGAACTGGGGGAGAATGGACAGTATTTGTTGCCCTCTGGTTTTAGTGCCGCTGATGTCTCTGTGGGCCAAGCTGTTTATATGGCGTTACATTTTGCAAAATTAGATGCCCACCCACGTACTTCTGTGTGGTATAAACAGATATCCCAACGTCCTGCATTTCAAGCCAGCCTGCCAAAAGGTGATGAGCGTCTATATCCACAGGAGTTCTTTGCCCCCTGGCAATCAGGAGTTACCCATGTCTGACCAATCCCTTGGAACCAACTTAGGCCATGTTGATATTTTTGAGATGGGGCCGCGTGACGGGCTTCAAAATGAGAAGGTTGAGGTTTCAGTCGGTCAAAAGATCGCTTTGATCGATTGTCTCAGTCGCGCGGGGTACAGTCGTATTGAATGTGCAAGCTTTGTAAGTCCCAAATGGGTGCCGCAAATGGCAGGCAGTGCTGATGTCCTGGGGCGGATTAGTCGCGCAGATGGCGTGCGTTATGCAGCACTTACCCCCAATATGCGCGGGTTTAATGACGCTAAGGCAGCGAAGGCCGATGAGGTGGCTGTGTTTGGATCTGCCTCAGAAGGGTTTTCAAAAGCGAACATTAACGCAAGCATTGATGAGTCCCTTGATAGGTTTGCGACTGTGATTGAGGCTGCGCGTACTATTGATATGCCGGTGCGTGGGTATGTTTCTTGTGTCGTTGGCTGTCCATATGACGGAGAGGTAGACCCAAGTGCGGTTGCCCGTGTGGCTGAGCGTCTGTTCAGTATGGGGTGCTATGAGATTTCGTTAGGCGATACGATTGGTGTTGGGACCCCAGACACCATCGTAAAAATGTTGATTGCAGTGCGTGAGGTTGTCCCAGTTGCGCGTTTGGCGGGGCATTATCACGACACCAATGGACGGGCGATGGATAACATCGATGCATCCCTTGCGCTGGGCGTTCGTGTGTTTGACGCTTCAGTGGCTGGATTGGGTGGCTGCCCTTATGCGCCCGGTGCTGCGGGGAATGTCGCAACAGAAGATGTGGCCGCGCATTTGCAGCGATTGGGCTATGAGACGGGCCTTGATCTGACTGTTGTTGAACAGGCCGCTGAAATGGCCCGTGCGATACGAGACATATAAATACCTACCTGGAGTGAATTATTGTTTGAGACACTGAAAATTGATGTGGACGCGCGTGGCGTCGCCACATTGACCTTGAACCGCGAAGCCAAGCACAACGCATTGTCGGCTGTAATGTTAGCTGAACTGACACAAGCCGCGGCTGATC
>Ga0233426_10002121_pt1 | contig 17032 bp, 19 predicted proteins | sample SI_118_April2016_6_FD_179875 | JGI IMG/M metagenome (GOLD analysis project Ga0233426, IMG submission 179875) | Seawater microbial communities from Saanich Inlet, British Columbia, Canada - SI_118_April2016_10_MG | ecosystem: Environmental > Aquatic > Marine > Inlet | place: Canada: British...
TTTTATTCATGCTAAGAATTGAAATAGTATTATTTTTAGAAAGTATAAAAATACTAAAGAATTGAATGAAGATGATCATTATTAGAGAAGTATTAGAAAAAGATAATGCTGACTTGGCTTCTTTGATCAGACAAGTCCTTATGGAAATTGGTGTTCCAAAAGTGGGTACTGCTTATGCTGATCCAGAATTGGATTATATGCACAAAACCTATTTAAAAGAGCGCGCTGCTTATTTTGTTTTAGAAGAAAATGGAATACTCATTGGAGGTGCTGGTATTGCAAGGCTTCAAGGTGGCGATCGTGCTGTTTGTGAGTTGCAAAAAATGTATTTTCTAAAGCAAGCAAGAGGAAAAGCTTTAGGAGAAAAAATGATTGATCATTGTTTGAATTATGCAAAAGAACAAGGCTTTGAAATGTGTTATCTAGAAACCTTACCTTATATGAAGGCCGCTCAAAAACTGTATCTCAAAAAAGGTTTTGAATATATTGATGGACCAATGGGTTCTACGGGCCATACCTCTTGTAATGTTTGGCTTACTAAAAAACTTTAAATGACATTAATTGAATTTAGGTCTTACTTCAGGGCTCAATTAAAGAATGTTTATGTGCTCGAAGAATGTGATGATTTTTTGAAACGCCTTACGCAGGCTTATTTTAAATGGGAACCCATTAAAATTGGCCTAGATCCGGACTACAAACTCACTACAGTCGAAGAAGAGAAGCTTGAGCTAGCTTTGATTGAATTAAAAAAAGAAAGACCCTTGCAGTACATTTTGGGAACCACTTATTTTATGGATTTAGAACTAGAAGTTAATGCAGCTGTTCTAATTCCCAGGCCCGAAACGGAGGAATTGGTTCAATGGATTGTTTCTGATGAAGATAAACTAAACCCTTTAACTATATTGGATATAGGTACGGGGAGTGGTTGTATTGCTATTTCTTTAAAAAAAGCCGCTCAACAATGGAATGTGTCAGCTTTGGATGTTTCTGAACAAGCACTCGATGTTGCGCAAAGAAATGCCAGTAAGAACGAAGTTTCTGTTCAATTTCACCTTGAAGATATCCTTGATAAGAAGCCGTGGTTGAAACCTTTAGATGTTATTGTTTCAAACCCCCCTTATGTAGTGCCTTCAGAGAAAGAGCAGATGTTGTCCAATGTTTTGGATTACGAACCAGATTTGGCACTTTTCGTACCAGAGCAAGATCCCTTGCTTTTTTATAAAAGAATCATCGAGTTTGCTCAGCAAAATCTAAAACCCTCTGGCGCACTTTACTTTGAGATAAATCCTATTTTTGTTGACGAACTTGTAACTTTTTTCAAAAATTTTACCTTTGATTCTGTTGAGGTTCGAAACGATTACTTGAATCGCCCTAGGATGATTAAAGCCATAAAAAGTAACATATAGCATGACGAATGTCCAAGAAAAAATAGAAGGCTTACGCTCTAAATTACATCAGTATAATTTTGAGTATTATGTAAATGACACTAGTCTGATAAGTGATTTTGAGTTTGATCAAATGATGAAAGAACTTCAAGATTTAGAGGCACAACACCCTAAACTATATGATTCAAACTCACCTTCACAACGCGTTGGTGGTCAAATCACTAAAAACTTTGAAACAGTAACACATGCGGAGCGAATGTACTCTCTAGGGAATACGTATTCTGAAGAAGAGATTAGGGAATGGGTAGATCGCATCATTAAAAACCTAGAAGGGAAAACACCAACATTTACCTGTGAATTGAAATATGATGGAGCTTCAATTAACCTTACATACGAAAAAGGTGCCCTGCTTAGAGCAGTAACTCGCGGAGATGGAACACAAGGCGACGATGTTACAATGAATATCAAAACCATCCCGAACATTCCCCTCAAGTTACAAGGAAGTTTTCCTGATTTATTTGAGATACGTGGAGAAATCGTAATGCCTTTGGCTGGTTTTGAAGCACTGAACAAAAAACGAGTTGAAGCAGGTGAGGAGCCCTATATGAATCCAAGAAATACAGCTTCAGGGTCATTGAAACTTCAAGACAGTAGCGAAACTGCTCAACGGCCGTTGACCTGTTTGTTATACGCATTGGTTGGCAAAAACCTTGGGTTTAAAAACCACTATGATTCTCTTGTTGAAGCCCGTTCATGGGGCTTTTCGGTTCCAGACACTTTAGTTCAAGCTGATTCTATAGACGGCATTTTACGTTATATAAATGAATGGGAACACAAAAGAGATCAATTGCCGTTTGAGATTGATGGGATAGTAATTAAAGTTAATGACTTAAAAGATCAAGAGCTTCTTGGTTTTACTTCAAAATCTCCACGTTGGGCGATCTCTTATAAGTATCAGGCCGAGCAGGCGAGTACTACTCTTGAGACTGTAAGTTATCAAGTTGGAAGAACGGGCGCTATTACTCCGGTTGCAAATTTAACTCCCGTACTACTTTCGGGTACGACGGTTAAACGGGCATCTTTGCATAATGCAGATCAAATAGAGAAACTAAATTTACGCTTAGGCGATCGTGTTTATGTAGAAAAAGGAGGGGAGATCATCCCCAAAATAGTAGGTGTCGATCACACGATGAGAGGGTTAATAGAAAATCAAATTATCTATATAGATAGCTGTCCAGATTGTGAAACCACTTTGGTTCGAATTGTGGGCGAGGCGCAGCATTACTGCCCCAATATTACTGGATGTGCAACTCAGATTATTGGAAAAATGCAACACTATATTGGACGAACAGCAATGGATATAGAAGGTTTGGGAGGCGAAACAGTTGCCTTGTTGTTTAACCAAGGCTTGGCAAATAATATTGCGGACTTATATGCACTTAAAGAAGAAGAATTATTGCCTTTAGAACGCATGGCTCAAAAATCGGTTGATAATTTGTTACTGGGTTTAGAAGCTTCAAAGAAGCAACCTTTTGCTAAAGTGTTGTTTGGATTGGGTATTCGTTTTGTTGGGGCTACTGTAGCCAAACGATTAGCATCACACTTTGTTTCCATGTCTAATCTGATGAAAGCGACAGAAGAAGAATTGATTGCTGTGGATGACATTGGAGTACGAATTGCTCAAAGTTTGGTGCACTATTTTCAAATTCCAAGTAACCGCGAATTAGTGGAACGATTAACACAGTTTGGTGTCCAAATGGAAAATGAAATACTTGCTTTAACATCAAATGCATTAGATGGTAAAAACATTGTAGTGAGTGGTGTTTTCGAAACACTGTCTCGAAATGAACTTAAGGCAATGATTGAGGAGCATGGAGGAAAGGTTTCAAGTTCCATTTCTTCGAAAACCTCTTTTATTGTTGCAGGAGAAGGTATGGGACCAAGTAAAAAGGTTAAGGCTGAGAAGTTAGATATCCCCTTGATGTCGGAAGCTTCATTCTTGAACTTGTTAGATTTATAACACTTCTAGACTTTTTTAAACAAAAACACTATTTAATTATGTTGGGACTAGGGTTTTGGTATTTTTGTACTTCTAAATTAATCAGGTTTGATAAGTAAAATTTTACGCAAGTGGGTTTTTGAAAAAGAGTTGGACAAAAACATGTCCAACAAGCAACTCGATGCATCTTTTAAAATCAACAAAATTGCGATTATCGTGGATCCTATTACAGCGGTAGACAGTAAATTCTTTTTAAACCTTGCCAAGATGTTTAAGATTTCTGAGCTGCAGATTAACTTGTTATTATTAAATAATAATTCTGAATTAGAAAAACAATATCAACAAATTTACAACCCACAAGAAGTCAATTTTTGGGGTAGATTCAAGGGAGATCTGTTGAGTTTTTGTGAGCCTGAGTACGATTTATTGATCAATTATTACAACAAGATTGATTATGATTTTTCGCTCATTAGTTTAAGAACTAAACACAAAATTAGTGTTGGGTTTTCTGGAGCAGATGCAAGAATCAATGATGTTGTATTTGATTTTGAGCCAAAGGATAAAGAAACCTTCAAAAAGGAATTATTGAAGTATATGACTATTTTAAACAAAATATAAGTGGAATTTTTAAAAGGATCTGGAGTTGCAATGATCACTCCTTTTGATGAAGAAGGGCAAGTAGATTACACTGCTATAAAGCGTGTTGTTGAGCATATTATCAGTGGCGGTATAGACTATATTGTAGTAATGGGAACCACAGCAGAGACTGCAACATTAACTTTGGAAGAGCGTTCCAAGGTTGTAGCTTTGATCGTGGAAGTTAACAACAATAGAGTTCCTTTGGTTTTAGGAATAGGAGGCAATAATACTTTAGCAGTTGTTGACACGATTAAACAAACCGACTTGACTGCATTCAAAGCCCTATTGTCAGTATGTCCTTATTACACACGTCCGAGTCAAGAAGGAATTTACCAGCATTTCAAACACATTGCACTGGCTGCTTCTATCCCCGTAATCTTATACAATGTTCCTGCACGATCTGGGGTTTCGATATCGAATGAAACTACGGTTCGTTTAGCAACTGACTTTGCAAATATTATTGGAACAAAAGATGCATCGGGTGACTTAGAGTCTGTTATTGCTCTTTTAGACCTTGTTCCAGAAGGTTTTCATGTTATCTCTGGAGATGATGCATTAGCATTACCGGTAGTTTTATCTGGTGGATCTGGAGTTATTTCGGTTATTGGAGGAGCACTTCCAAATCAAGTTTCAAGAATGATTCGCCTAGCTTTAGAAGACCATATAGACGAAGCTACAGTATATCACAATCAAATGCTTGAAATGATTGATCTGATTTTTCAAGAGGGCAATCCTTCTGGGGTTAAAAATTTATCAAAGCGTTTAGACCTTTGCACTGGTAATGTTCGCCTTCCATTGGTGCCTGCATCAGAATCATTAAGTGCAGCAATTTTAGTAGCTAACAAAGTATTCCTTTAAGCTTCGACGTTAAAATTTTGACAATTACTAGCGGGAGTTTTTTTTAGCAGTTACATTTGAATTTAAATAGCTCACATTGATTATATTTTAGTAGTTTTGCATCATGTTTTTAAAAACCATCAAATTAACAGTAGTTTTTGCGTTATTTCTTTCATTCTTAAGCTGTAGCGATTACCAGAAAGTACTCAATAACCCAGATAATAACCTGAAGTATAGAGCTGCAGAAGAGTATTATAAATCTGGATCCTACAAAAAGGCAAATCGTCTTTTTGAACAAATCGTTCCTTCATATAGAGGGAAGCCTCAGGCTCAAAGAATTATATTCTTCTATGCTAACACGTATTTTCAAATCAAAGATTACAATTTAGCTGCTTATCAATTCGAGAGTTTTGTAAAGTCTTATCCCAAAAGCGATCGCCTGCAAGAGGCATACTTCATGTCTGCCAAGTCGTACTACATGCTTTCCCCTCGCTCTAGTCTAGATCAGCAAGATACCTACAAGGCAATTGATAAATTACAGATATTTTTAGATAACTATCCAGAGAGCGAGTTTAGCGATGATGCCAATACACTAATTGCTGAATTACAAGTGAAACTAGAGAGAAAGTCTTTTGAGATTTCTAAAAAATACTACACCATACGAGATTATAAAGCTTCAATGAATTCGTTTGATAATTTCATCAGCGACTTCCCTGGTACTCAATTTAAGGAAGAGGCACTGTACTATAAATTCCTTTCTAACTTCGAATTGGCAATAAACAGTATCTTTACGCTAAAGAAAGAACGCTTGATTGAAGCCCAAGAAATTGGAAACACCCTTTTACGATACTTTCCAGAGTCTATATTTTTAAAAGACATTGACAGGAAATTTAAGAATATAGAAAAAGAGCTTACCCTTATAGATCAACTCACAACTAACACAAAATAGCTAGGATGACAAAGTACAGAGAATCAAAAGCACCCATCACGACAACAACCTACGACAAAAATTCAGTTGAAGGAGAAACAGATAATATTTACGAAGCATTATCAATCATCTCTAAGCGTGCGATGCAAATCAATTTAGACATCAAAAAAGAATTGCACGAAAAGCTTGAGGAATTTGCTACACACAACGATAGTTTAGAAGAGATTTTCGAAAACAAAGAGCAAATTGAAGTTTCTAAATTCTATGAAAGTCTTCCAAAGCCTCATGCACTGGCAGTAGAAGAGTGGTTGCAAAATCGCGTATACCACAGAAAAACAGAACAATAAAGGATATGTCTTTGTTCAGCGGTAAAAAAATTCTCCTGGGTATCTCAGGTGGAATAGCGGCTTACAAAACTCCCATGCTCGTTAGAGCTTTTATTAAACAAGGTGCGGAGGTTCGGGTTATCATGACCCCTTCCTCCAAAGACTTTGTTACCCCATTGACACTTGCTACGGTTTCTCAAAACCCAGTCTACTCTTCCTTTATCGCTGAAGATCAAGACAACCCACTCTGGAACAACCATGTTGAAATGGCACTCTGGGCAGATTATATGCTCATCGCTCCTGCCACTTCAAACACGATATCTTCCATGGCACAGGCTCGTTGTACCAACTTGTTATTAGCTGCCTATCTTTCTTCACAGTGCGAAGTTTTCGTTGCCCCGGCAATGGATTTAGATATGTATGCACATCCAGCAAACCAAAAAAATGAAGCAACTTTAACCGAGCATGGCGTTGTTGTTCTTCCTACCGAAGAAGGTTTCTTGGCGAGTGGCCTCCAAGGAAAGGGGCGTATGCAAGAGCCCGAAGACATTGTGTCTTTTATGGAAAATCATATCTCTAAAAACCTTCCATTAAACGGAAAAAAAGTCGTGCTTACTGCAGGACCCACCTACGAAGCTATTGACCCTGTACGTTTTATTGGAAATAATTCTTCGGGTAAAATGGGTTTTGAGCTAGCTAAAAGAGCTGCAGCACTTGGTGCTGAGGTTATCTTGATAAGCGGCCCTTCTGCATTGGATGTTGATCATGCAAATATTACTGTTTTACGGGTTAATTCGGCTGATCAAATGTTCGAGGTTTCTAAATTACATTATACCGATGCTGCTATTTTCATAGCATCTGCTGCTGTTGCCGATTTTAAGCCGGATACCAATGCGACTCAGAAAATAAAAAAAGAAACAGGTTTCAGTCAAATAAACCTGATACCAACTCCCGATATTCTTGCCCATCTGGGTGCCGTTAAAGAGAAACAGTTTTTAGTTGGGTTTGCTCTTGAAACAGAAAATGAACTTGAAAATGCGCAGGGTAAATTAGAGCGAAAGAATTTAGATGCCATTGTGCTCAACTCATTGAATGATGCGAATGCCGGTTTTGGCGGTGATCAAAATAAAATCACTTATCTTCAACCCAATACCAAACCAATTGCATTCGAGTTAAAAACAAAAGCAGCGGTCGCTGTAGATGTTTTTGACCAAATCTTGCTTGCTTATGAAAAAACTTCTTAGCCTATACACGCTTGTTTTTCTTTCTACTCTTGGGAATGCCCAGGAGATTAATTTTGAAATAGTTGTTAATTCAGATCTAGTAAATCAAACCAATCAGCAAGTTTTTAAAACGTTAGAAACAAGCATAAACGAGTTCATGATTAATAAAACTTGGACCAATCAGGATCGAGCCAATGAGGAACAACTCGATTGTAGTATGGTGCTTAATCTTACGGGTTACAGTGGAACTCAATTCGAAGGAACACTTCAGGTGCAGATTCAACGTCCTGTTTATAACACTAACTTTAAAACACCCATCCTCAATCACTTGGATAAGGATATAAGTTTTAGCTATCAAGAATTTCAGCCCCTCTTTTATAACACATCAACTTACGAATCTAATCTAGTTTCCTTACTTAGTTTTTACGCTTTTATTAGTTTAGGAATGGAGGCAGATACCTTTCAGGAAAAAGGAGGTAGCCCATTTTATGCTGTAGCGCAGCAAATTGCAAACTTAGCTGGTCAGAACCAAAAAAAAGGATGGAATCAAGCCGACGGAAATCGAAACCGATACTGGTTGATCGAAACCTTACAATCTAACACCTTTAAAGAATACAGAACCACTATGTACGAATATCATCGCAACGGACTTGATCTAATGACTGAAGATCCTACCAAAGCGAAGCAAAACATAATAAATTCTATTCAAGGGCTGAATCGTTTGTATTCACGAAGACCGAATGCTTTTTTAAACCAAATATTTTTTGATGCAAAGGCAGAAGAAATCGTCGATATATTCTCAGATGGACCTGAAGTAGAATTTCAAAAAACGTTGGATTTACTCAACAAAATAGCCCCTTTCTTTGGGCCTCAATGGAAACGCATCAAATACTAAGCAAATTTCTTTAAATTAGCTCGTTTGTGATTTATCTTTGAAATCCATAAACCTCAATTACAGTGCTTACAGGACTAGTTATCAAAAATTTCGCATTAATCGATCACTTAGAAGTTAATTTTTCTGAGGGTATGACTAGTATTACAGGGGAAACTGGCGCAGGTAAATCGATTCTTCTTGGTGGTTTAGGTTTAGTTTTAGGAAATAGAGCAGACTTGTCTACACTCAAAAACGTAGACGAAAAATGTTTTGTAGAAGCTACCTTCTCTATTCAAGATTATAATCTTAAGAACCTATTCAAAGAACTCGATTTGGATTATGATGCGATTACTTTAATCCGAAGAGAGATTTTACCTTCCGGAAAGTCTCGTGCCTTTGTAAACGATAGCCCTGTAAACTTGAATATACTTCAACGTTTAGGCCAAGAATTAATCGATGTTCACTCACAACATCAAACATTATCGCTAACTCAGTCTGATTACCAATTAGAAGTTTTGGATGCTTTAGCCAATAATAAAGCAAATCTAGAGCAATACCAAAATCACCTTTCGCAATACAAAAAAGTAGAAGAACGATTATTGGAACTAACCGCTTTGCAAGATTCGCAAAAGCAAGATTTAGACTATTCTACATTTCTGTTAAATGAACTTTTAGAGGCCGCTTTGGTTCCTGGGATGCTTACACCTTTGGAAGAAGAAGAACAAGAATTAATTCACGCAGAAGAAATAGGATTGAGTTTGCTTAAGGCATCACAAATAGTCAATGAAGAACAGATAGGAGTAGAGGTACAGCTGAGTGAAGTTCGCTTGGCTTTATCAAAAGTTTCTTCACTGTCAGAAAAACACCTTCCTCTATTCAATCGAATTGAAAGCCTGAAGATTGAGTTGCTAGATTTAGATCAAGAAATTCAGTTCCAAGCTGAACAAATCGAAGCAAATCCTGCACGACTAGCTACCGTTAAAGAAGCGCTTCAAAAAATTTATGACTTACAAGCTAAACATCACTGTCAGGGAATTGAAGAACTGATTGCAATTCGTGAAAGCCTAGATCAGAAAGTACAAGCAACGGCTACCCTTGGGGAAGATTTAATCGGGCTGACAGAAGAACGTGACCGACTCAAAGTACAGGTACAACAAGTAGCCGAAACCCTTTCGGAGAAAAGAAGAAAAACCATTCCATCTTTAAAAGGAGAACTCGAATCTCTACTCGGAATTTTAGGGATGCCCAATGCACGATTCAATATAGATTTACTTCCAAGCGACCGTTTTTTACTTCATGGTAAAGATCAATTGGTTTTTGAGTTTTCGGCAAATAAAGGATCTCAGTTTGGAACCTTAAAGAAGGTAGCGTCTGGGGGCGAGTTGTCTCGTATTATGTTGTCAATCAAAGCTATATTGTCCCGTTTCAAAACATTACCTACCATTATTTTCGATGAGATTGATACTGGAGTTTCTGGAGAAGTTTCCTATAAAATCGGAGGTGTAATGCACCAAATGAGTCAGTATATGCAAGTAATCACAATTTCGCATTTACCTCAAGTAGCCGCTAAAGGGGCGCATCATTTTAAAGTTTATAAAGAAACTATAAACCAGAGTACCTATACGCAACTTAAAAAGCTAAAACCTGAAGATCGTATTCTTGAAATTGCTCAAATGTTGGGGGGAGAAGAAATTTCTGAAACTGCGATTCAACACGCCAAAGAATTATTGAATTAACGTATCTTTGCTTATTATTAATCAAATTATATACATATGTCTCATCAACTTTTAGCTGGGAAAAGAGGAATCATTTTTGGAGCACTCGACAGTCAATCCATCGCATGGAAAACTGCAGAAAGTGTTCATGAACAAGGCGGTCAAATAGTATTGACCAATGCACCTGTAGCACTTCGAATGGGTACAATCAACGAGCTAGCTACACAAGTAAATGCTCCAGTAATTCCAGCAGATGCGACTTCAATCGAGGACTTAGAAAATTTAATTGATAAAGCAGTTGAGCATCTTGGTGGTCCATTGGATTTTGTTTTACATTCTATCGGAATGTCTGTAAACGTTCGCAAAGGAAAACACTACACAGACTTGAATCATGACTGGATGACCAAAGGATGGGATGTTTCTGCAGTGTCATTTCACAAATTACTGCAAACTCTATACAAAAAAGACGCAATGAAGCCCGGTGGGAGTATTGTAGCTTTGACTTATGTTGCCGCTCAACGTGTTTTTCCAAATTACAATGACATGGCGGACAATAAGGCTTATTTAGAGTCTATTGCACGTAGCTTTGGGTACTTCATGGGTAAAGACAAGCAAGTTCGTGTAAACACTATCTCACAGTCTCCTACGCTAACTACAGCTGGACAAGGGGTTGAAGGTTTAGATGGCTTTTTGAATTATGCCGAAAAAATGTCTCCTCTTGGGAATGCATCTGCTAAAGAATGTGCCGACTATACGGTTATGATGTTCTCTGATTTTACCAAAAAAGTAACACTTCAGAATTTATTCCATGACGGAGGGTTTTCCAACACAGGAGTAAGTCAAGAAGTTATTGATATGCTTCAAAAAGAATAGTTTAAATTTATGGAACAACGATTCCCTTTTCTCCACTCTTTACAAGATTTTTCATTGGAAAGAGGGAAGTCACGTTCGTTTTTAAATTTTTTAGCGCTTTCTTTTTTGTTTTGGATGATCACCAAACTCTCTAATGAATATACCGAGGTGCTCTATGCAGAGGTAGGATTTGATAACTTTCCTATGGGGGTTGTTCCTGTGTCTGATACAAGCTCGGAAGTTCAATTGACTTTAACTGCATCTGGATTTCAATTGTTGTATTATAAATTTTTTAAAACTTCAATAACCCTAGATTCCGGGAAAGGAGTTTTTGAAAATGGAAATGCTTCGATTCCCTTGCAATTGAGTATTCCAGAAATTCAAGAACAACTTTCTGGTACAACAGAAATCCGAACGATTTTCCCAAACACGGTGTATTTCAATTATTCTCAATTAGACAATAAGCGTCTTCCGATTGCCTTACAGACGAGCTTGAATGTAGCTGCTGGTTTTGGAATTGCTGAGCCTTTAGTTTTTTCACCTGATAGTATTAATGTTATTGGAGCTTCGAATTTTCTCGACACACTCAAAACTATATATATAAATACGCCAAATAAAACAGATGTAAAAAAGTCCTTCACAGATCAATTTAATCTGCTAAATCCTGCACCAGAACAATTGGAGTTTTCTGAATCTGAAACGAGCCTTAAAGTTGTTATTGATCGATTCTCTGAGAAAACAATTAAGGTTCCCATCAGACTCTTTAATGTGCCCGATTCTATTGCTTTGAAATTGTTTCCGAGTAGTATAAACCTTGCTTTTTCTGCTAGCCTTGCTAAGATAAAAGCAATTACAGCATCAGATTTTATAATTTCCTGCGACTTCAGGTTATTAAGAGCTGGAGATGAATCCATGAAATTAAAATTAATTGATGCCCCGAATCAATTACAGAATTTACGCTGGAGTCCCAAAGAAGTAGAATATTTAATCCGCAAATAAGCATGCCAAAAATTATTGGACTTACAGGTGGGATAGGAAGCGGAAAGTCGAAGGTTGCTCTTCGTTTCTCAGCTTTGGGAATTCCATGTTATATAGCCGATGACAGGGCTAAGGATCTCATGAATACTTCTGCTCATCTTAAAGAATCTGTTTGTAAAGTGTTTGGTTCTGAAAGTTATTTGGATGGTGTTTTGAATCGTCCATATATCGCAAACCTTGTTTTTAAAGATGCTTCTGCATTAGCTCAACTCAATGCATTGATTCATCCTGCGGTTGCTCAAGATTTTATAGAATGGGTAGCAGTGCAAGAGGCTCCTTATGTAATCAAAGAAGCTGCAATTTTATTTGAAAATGGTGGATCGAAACTCTGTGATAGTGTAATACTAATTACTGCTCCAGAAGCTCTCCGCCTGAAACGTGTTTTGGAACGCGACAACAGTTCAGTCGAGGCTATTCAGGATCGAATGTCTAAACAATGGAGTGATGATAGAAAAATTCCATTAGCAGATTATCATATTGAAAATATGGAGTGGGATGACACTGTATTGAAAATCGATGCGATTCATCAAGAATTAATCCAAACATCTATTTCCAAAGGGAATTAACATTGTTTTAGCAAACTATTCGCTAATTTATAGTGAAATTTGTATTCAGTAACAACGCTATTTTTACATGAAAAAAAATTACTTTTTATCACTTGTTGTATTCATGCTCTTATCCCTTTCTGGGATTATCTTTATTCAAGGGTATTGGATCTATACATCGATGAGTAATATAGAAGAGGAATTTTCGCTTACAATTCGTCAGGCATTGAGTTCAGTTGCGGAAGAGGTGCAGGAGCGGGAATTGCGATATTATTTTGATCGCTTTGAAACCGTTATTGATTCGGCAGGTTCTCCTGAAACTTCTGAATTCCGTGATGTCTTTTTGTTTTATGACAACGATGCGCCTTCTAATCTTTCTGCACTTCACGCCTTTGGTATTTTGGAAGAAACGTATAATATTCCGTCCAGTGATTTTGGTGATATTAACGCTGCAACTCCGAAAATCAAAAATTTTAAAGGTGTTCGAACTACCGCTATTTTAAAGGAAACCTTTGATCGTGAAAACCGTATTTCTTTAACCATTGAAAAGTTAAAAGATTTTGAACGAATCAATGCTTTTGATCAAGCTACGTACAAGACTTTTTTCACCAACATTGCCAATACGTTTCCTATTCATAAGCGATTAAATTCTTATGAACTCGATGTGATACTTAGACGTGCACTTATTGAAAGAAATATCGTCACTCCTTTTGAGTTTGGCGTATTTAGTGATGGATTAGCAACAAAAGTAACTTCAAATAATTATGCGGAAAGCCAAAAAGGACCTCAGTATTCGGTTCCATTGTTTTTAGAAAACGAGGGTGTGAACACCTATGATTTAGTTGTTTCTTTTCCAGAAAAAAACACTTACCTACGTTCGTCTATTGTCGGAATTACCCTTTTGTCTTTGGTGCTGACATTATTGATTATCATAGTTTGTTCGTATTCTATTTACGAGATCGTACAGCAGAAAAAAATATCTGAGATTAAATCGGACTTCATCAACAATATGTCGCACGAATTTAAAACGCCTATTGCAACAATTAACCTTGCGATTGATGCGCTGCAAAATAAGAATGTAAAGAAAGACGAAGAAAAAGTTGACCGCTATTTGAACATGTTAAGAGAAGAAAATAAACGCATGCAAGATCAGGTTGAAAATGTTCTTATGATCTCGCAACTCGATCGTGGATCTACACCTTTGGATTTGCAATCGTTTGCAATGAACCCTTTGGTTGAAGAAGCCATTAGTCATGTTGCATTGATTGTTCAAAGCGAAAACGGTACTATTTCGAGTGATTTGAAAGCCCGTAAACAAAGTGCTGTTGTCGATAAAAACCATTTCATGAATGTCTTTGTTAATTTGTTAGACAATGCTATAAAGTATTCCCTTAAAGCACCATTAATTAAAGTTCGTACTTTTAATGAGGATGATGTTTGGGTTTTTGAAATACAAGACCACGGTATTGGAATGAATTCGGAGACGTTGAAATTGATATTCAAGAAGTTTTATCGCCAACAAGGAGGCAATATACACAACATTAAAGGTCACGGTCTCGGCCTATCTTATGTCAAAAAAATCATCGAATTACATAACGGCACGATTCATGTAAGTAGTACCCTAGAAGTTGGTACCACGTTTCAAATTCGTTTACCAATAGCGACCCCGAGAATCAACGTTTAATTTGAATTAACACCTTAGAGAAATGAAAGCAGAAAGTAAAAAAATATTGTTAGTTGAAGATGACCCAAATTTTGGTAGTATTCTTAGAGAGTATTTATCGATCAACGGGTATGATGTAACACTCGCGAAAAATGGAATTGAAGGTTTTGAGAAATTCAAGAAGGATATTTATGATCTTTGTCTTTTAGATGTGATGATGCCTTATAAAGATGGCTTTACACTGGCAAAAGAAATTCGTGAAAAAAATGATGCAGTCCCTTTGATTTTTTTAACAGCCAAAACCCTTAAGGAAGATGTTTTGAAAGGGTTTAAGCTTGGAGCTGATGATTATATTTCTAAGCCGTTTGATTCGGAAGTTTTACTGGCTAAAATTAAATCCATCCTTTCTAGGAGAGTAGTTCAACCGACCATTGAATCTGAAGAAGTTGATTTTACAATCGGATCTTTTGATTTCAATTCCAAACTTAGAATGCTCACTTTCAAAGATACAGATCCAATAAAATTATCGCCAAAAGAAAATCAATTGTTGCGCTTACTCGCATTGCACGTCAATGATTTGCTTTCTCGTGAAACTGCATTGAACAAAATTTGGCACGATGATAATTATTTCACTTCACGAAGTATGGATGTGTATATCGCCAAGTTGAGAAAGTACCTTCGTGCCGATCCTAATGTTGAAATATTGAATATTCACGGGGAGGGTTTTCGTTTGGTTGTCAATGTTATGGCCGAGTAGCTAGTTATTTCTCGGATGAAAATCTTTTAATACCTGACTCAAATGCTGAGTATCTAAATGCATATACACCTCAGTAGTTGTAATACTTTCGTGTCCCATTAAAGTCTGAATTGTTCTTAAGTCTGCTCCGTTTTCTAGTAGATGTGTTGCAAAGGAATGCCGGAAGGTGTGTGGACTGATTTTCTTTTCAATACCAACTACTTGCCCCAATTGACGTACAATTGTGAAAATCATTGCTCTGGTGAGTTTTTTTCCATTGCGATTTAAAAATAAGGTGTCCCGATCTTCATTACTTATTTTGTTCAGTACCCGAACATCATCGATATAAAGTTGAATAAATTTTTTGGCAAATGCTCCTAGGGGAACCAAACGTTGTTTGTCTCCTTTCCCGTTTATGAGCATCATATTTTCATCGAAATACACATCTGAGATCTTGAGGCCTACCAATTCACTAACACGTAATCCACTTCCATAAAGCGTTTCAATAATGGCTCTGTTACGATGCCCTTGTGCATGACTAAGGTCAATGCAATCGAGTAATTGCTCAATTTCAGTAAGGGATAATACCGTAGGAAGTTTTCGTCCTAACTTTGGGCTTTCTATCAGGTCAATGGGTGAATCTTCTCGATAGCCTTCAAAAATCAGGAAATTAAAAAAACTCTTTAAACCGGATATCCGACGCGCTTGAGAGCGTGCTTCCACTTCTTTTGCTTCTTCATACAAAAAACGCTGTACGTCTTCCTTAGAGCAATTCAGCGGTGTGCATGAACTGTTTTCTTTATGGAATAACCATAAGGCTTGTACATCTAGCGAATAACTGTTTATTGAATTGACGGACAGTCCGCGTTCAATTTTAAGATACTGTTCGAAATGTAAAAGTGCTTGTTTCCATTGCATAAATCAAAAATAAGCATTTTTGCCTTCTATTTTTCGTTCCATGTTCAGGATGACAATTCTAAAAAAACTTTACTTACTTTTGTTTAAAATTAGGCATATGAAAATCAGTATCATCAACGGTCCAAACTTAAATCTTCTCGGTCAGCGTGAACCGGGTATTTATGGAAATCAAACCTTCGATGCTTTTTTTTTAGAATTACAAGCAAAATTTCCTCAAATAACTTTTGATTACTTTCAATCGAATATTGAAGGAGAACTGATCGACCGCTTACAACAAGTTGGATTTTCGTCTGACGGGATTATTCTTAATGCTGCTGCTTATACACATACATCAGTAGGAATGGGTGATGCTATTAAAGCAATTGACACACCTGTAATCGAAGTTCACATATCGAATACATTTGCACGAGAAGACTTCAGGCATACATCCTATATTACGCCCAACGCAAAAGGACTGATCCTTGGTTTTGGAATGGATTCGTATCGTTTAGCAGTTCAAAGCTTTTTGTAGCTTGATGCGTATTAATCTTCTGGAAGTGCATCGAATGCCTGTTTTTTTTCTTTAAACCAATCTTGCATAGCATTAGGGGTTTCCATTAGCAGTTGCATGGCCCTCATAGCTTCTAAGTGTGCTGCATCATTTTTCTTGAACATTTCTTTTCCGTGCTCTTTGCTGAGTCCTGCCATTTCTTCAAAAGTAGCAGCGCTAAAGGTTTCTTCACAGGCTCCGCCTAATTGTTTACAGGTCATTGTTTTCATAAGAATGGGTTTATTTATTTCTTCAATTTAGGTAATATTTTTATACTCTAGGAATTCAAAGCTTGTTCAACATAAACAGACTCACCAGATTCTTCGGATGTTAACCATTTCCATTTCAGATGCAGTTCAATTCTTCCATTGGAATTTGTAGAAACCTGTGCAGTAGCTTTCCCAGCCTTGAGTTCATTCGATGAAGTAATGCAGTGGTAGAGCATGAACAAATCGAAAGCTATTAGTTGTCCGATTATAGTGCCTTTTATGACAGTCCCACCTGAATAGTTTGCAGTAACAAGCGTACCTTCTTGTTTATAATCGAATCGTGTTTCTGAGTTTACTACCCCGTTTTCTGAATTTTCAAGGAGGACAAAGGTTTTGTTGTTGAGGTTAATTTGGGACATTGCTTTTCTTTTTAGAGTCTCATTTTTAATAAATCGGGTTTTAATCCTAATTTGGTATAGGCTTTAATGGCACTTTTATTTTCTGCATAAACATCTAGTTGTACCTCATGAATATCGCGATCCTTTGCCCATTGCACCAGCTCCATTATAAGAGCTCCATTAAGTCCATTGCCGCGTTGTTCTGGGGCTATGTACAT
>Ga0233426_10002124_pt1 | contig 17027 bp, 16 predicted proteins | sample SI_118_April2016_6_FD_179875 | JGI IMG/M metagenome (GOLD analysis project Ga0233426, IMG submission 179875) | Seawater microbial communities from Saanich Inlet, British Columbia, Canada - SI_118_April2016_10_MG | ecosystem: Environmental > Aquatic > Marine > Inlet | place: Canada: British...
GCAGATTATGCGGCTAACTATATAATGTGTAAAACAAATAATAATTATCGTTTCGATAAGAGATAGCGCAATGGATGTTGAGTTAATAAAAACTTTTTTAGAAGTTAAAGATTGTCGTCACTTTGGCAAAGCAGCAGAGAATCTATATCTTACACAAGCGGCTGTTAGTACGAGAGTTAGACAATTAGAACGATACTTTGGCGTGCCTTTATTTCATCGCGCTAGAAATAATATTCAATTGACGCTTGCTGGTGAAAGATTAGTGCCCCACGCTGAGAACATGCTGAATACGTTGAGAATGGCTAAACAAGACGTTGCTTTAGCTTCAGAACATGTGGCACAAATTTCAATTGCAGGAACACCCAATACTTGGGATGTTTATATTCATGATGCCATTTCAAAAATATACAGTAATCAAACACATATAAGTTTAGTCGCTGAAATTTTGTCGAGAGAACAATTAACAAGGCAATTACTAGAACGGTCTTTAGATGTTGCCATTTTATTTGATCCCCCAAAAGTAGAGGAGCTTAAAATAGAATCATTACATATGTTTAAATTGATTCCTGTAACGACCTTTGATCATGAGATTAATGATTCATCAGAAGTCGAGCGTTACATCATGATTGATTGGGGGACTAGTTTTATAACTTGGCATGCAAAAGAAGTGTCCGGTATCTCGATACCCGCAATTAGAACCAGTACCGCGCGTATAGCACTTGATTTAATGTTGCAATGTGGGGGCAGTGCTTACTTGCCAGATATGCTAGCTAGGCCATTTATTGAGCAAGGTAGCTTATTTGAAATTAAGAAACTGCCTGTTTTTGAACGAGAATTATTCAGTGCATTTCATAAAGAAAATGAAAACGAACAACGTATTATTGAAATTAAAAATTTATTAAGAAAAGATGTTCCTGAAGCGCCAGCTATAATGACGCCATAGTCGTTTATATTGCTTAAAGTTTGATGGATTCATTCGGCATTTCAAAAGCAAGACTTATGCCCGTTTAAAGTAAAAGTTTTTTATCGATAACTTAAAAATATTTTGCTTTTCTTAACACGCAAAAACGTAGATTATCCGATTTTAACAAGATTAACTTTTTTGGTGAATAACATGACCATTGCTTCTAATTATGAAATGGATTCCTCAGACGAATTAAACTTTAACGGTGACGACGATTTCGGTGATGTTGATAATAATATTGCTGATTTTGAATTGAATACTAACCCTAACGAAGTGAAAAGCTCTAAACAAAATCATAAACGCAACTTCCTTGCTAAGAAAAAGATTGAACAGTTGCAGGAAGCGCGTCGAATGAGAAAATTTGATGAAGACTATTATGATGATTGGGATTAACTCGTTCATCAAATAAGCGTTCTATTCATTTTATGGTATGACAAAGGTTCATTTTAAACCTTTCTGCAAAGTACTAATATCTCTTAATATTACCTGTGATTTTTTTTTATAATATAGCGCAAAGCTCTCTTTGCGCTATTTCAATACCCTAATTATTCCTTTTAACATAAATGAATTGTCTTCACATTTGCTTAAGTGCATTTAACAAGATACTAGTTTACAAAATGCGGTTGGCTTTTTATCTTTTGTCACTTATTCTAAGCTCATTATCTAAACTGTTAAAAAAGCGTTAATAGGGTTTTGACTTTATCGCGATTAGACTTAGGGATTATTTATAATGCAGATTCAAAAATGGTATAAAAACCCAGAAATGATAGTTGCTTTATCTGCACTTTTAATTGGTTTAGTAACTGCCTTTACGTCAATGTATTCGGCATACGTTGACCGAGAATACGCTAGAGCCTCAGTATGGCCGAGACTAGAAATTTTTAGAAGTTATAATGGTGACTCCTTTAGTTATGGAGTTAATAACAGCGGTACAGGCCCCGCTTTAATTAAATATGCGAAGGTTTATGATGGTACTAAGTATTTGAAAATGTGGAAAGACTTTGAACCGTTTAAAAATATTAGACAGTCACACATCAGTAACAGAACCTTATCGCCTCAAAAAAGTATTGCTCCAGTCTCATATACTGGCAAAGCTGCCCCTAAACTTGCAGAAGCAGATAATTTAATCCGTATTGAGCTTTGTTATTGTTCTATCTATGATGAATGTTGGTTAATTGATAGAGATAATCGCCCATTAAGTGTCAAAGCATGCTTTATTGAAGAAAAACAACGGTTTTTGCAATAAATTGAAATAGTCCTCTTAAGTTTAAAGGTGATGATATGGATAAAGCACTACAAACCATGATTGATAACATACCTGAGAAAACAGGGAAAAAACTTGAAGAGTGGATACAAATACTGGCCACAGAAAACTTCGATAAACACGGTGTCGCCGTAAAGTTTTTAAAAACAGAACATGGTGTAACTCATGGATTTGCTAACACAATAGTTACGTTAGCCAAAGATGACAATACGTCATCAGAGGAACTTGTTAATTCACAATATAAAGGCAAGGAAACGCTATTACCTCTTTATGAAAAGATTATTGCTACGATTAAAGGTTTTGGTACTGATGTCTGTGTTACACCGAAAAAAGGTAGTGTGAGCTTAATTAGAACAAAACAATTTGCTTTAATTAAGCCTGCTACTAAAACAAGAATAGATTTGGGATTAAAGTTAAAAGGTATTGCAGTAGAAAATCGTTTAGAAGACTCCGGCCCATTTGGCAGCATGTGCACTCACCGAATACAATTAAAAAACATTAACGATATTGATGATGAGGTGATTCAGTGGCTATCACTGGCATATAAAAAATCTGTCTAGTTAGCAGAAATTCTATAGTATATTTTGGCAAGTAATTTCGACTAAAAACAGTCTGAACCAAACACATTGAAAATTGCAGAGCTGATGTAGGTAAATTTCAAAACACAAATATAAAGGAAGAAGTTATGTTGGCTAAAGGGCTATTTGAAATAAACCTTAACCCGCAAAAAGATGATAATCCCGCTGGAAGAATACTTATTGATAAAACGTATAATGGTGATTTAAAGGGAGTCGGAATTGGTCAAATGATCAGTAAAAGAACGGAATCAGGATCTGCTATCTATTATGCGATTGAAGAATTTTCAGGCCAGCTAAACGGTAAATCAGGATCATTTACATTAATTCATAACGGCGTAATGAGTAAAGAAGAACAATCCTTAGAGGTTTTTGTTTTAGAAGGCTCTGGGGAAGGTGAGTTAAGTAACATTGCAGGTGCATTACATATTATTCAAGAAAACGGCACTCACGCTTATGAATTTTCTTATACGTTGTAAATTAAAATGAGAGCATTTTATTTAGTATTCATTTTTTTCATTTTTTTCATTTCTTTGAATCTTAAAGCGAATGAAACATTACCAATATTAGAGATTACCAAAATTCAACAAGGCGTTTATCTGCATAAGTCATATAACGATGTAAAAGGTTTTGGGTTAGTAAGTTCCAATGGACTTATTGTTATTGAAGATAAAAAAGCATTTATTGTCGATACTCCTTGGTCTAAAAAAGATACTGAAAGACTCGTTGATTGGATTACAAATAACGAATATCAATTGCTTGGCAGTATTTCTACGCATTCTCATGAAGATAGAACTGCGGGTATAGAATGGTTGAATCAACGCAAAATTCCAACGTATGCATCATCCTTAACAAATGGTATTTTAAAAAAATCAGGTAAAGTTTATGCTGAACACAACCTTGTAGGTGACGAATCTAGTTTATTTTCTGGAATGATAACTACATTCTATCCAGGACCTGGTCATGCAATCGATAATATTGTTGTATGGTTACCAAAGTTAAACTTATTGTTTGGTGGTTGCTTAATTCGAAGTATGGCAAGTAAAAGCCTAGGTTACACAGGAGAAGCTTATATTGATGAGTGGGCTAACTCTGTTGAAAAATTGAAAAATAAATATAGCGAACTTTCCATTGTTGTTCCCGGTCACGGAAAAATTGGTGGTATTCAATTACTTGAACATACAAAGGCGTTAGCACAAAAAAGCCTCTTAAAACATAGGAAATGATTTTTAAAAAGGACAAATAAAAATAGCTAAAATTATATTTAAAGATAGTTCAAAATATTCTTAAGGTTTTTAGCTTCCGCCAGTCAAATTTTAAAATGACCGTGATATACTTTAAACACTTTTCTTTTTATAAGTTTTAAAGTTGTTATGTTACCTCGGTTAGATCCTCAAGAGCTTGTTGCTCCGTTATATCAACGTTACGCTAAAACACTTTCTCAACTAAACTTTTCGGGTGAAATTAGTACCAGCTATGGTGCTCGTTTAGCTGTGGCTACGGATAACAGTATTTATCAACAATTACCGCAATTAGTGTTACATCCACGTTCTAAGAATGATATACAGTTACTAACCGAACTTGCTAACCAAGAAAAATATCAAGCGATTAAATTTAGTGCTCGTGGTGGTGGAACAGGAACCAACGGACAAAGTTTAACTCCAGGGATTATTGTTGATTTATCTAAATACATGAATCGTATTTTAGAATTAAATGTTGAAGAAAACTGGGTTAAAGTTGAAGCTGGTGTTGTGAAAGATCAACTGAATGATTATTTACGTCCTCATGGTTTTTTCTTTTCTCCTGATTTATCTACAAGTAATAGAGCAACAATTGGTGGTATGGTCAATACCGACGCTTCAGGACAAGGATCACTTGTATACGGCAAAACTTCAGATCATGTACTTGGTTTATCGTCGATATTAGCGAATGGGGAATTGTTAAATACTGAACCTATGTCAATTGAGCGAGCGATGGAGCTTGCAAAAGAAAACTCTACTCATGGCGTTATTGTTAAACAAGTTATTGCCACAAGCATTGATAAACGTCAGAAAGTTATTGAAAAGTTTCCTCGATTAAACCGTTTTTTAACGGGGTACGATCTTGAACATGCTGTCAGTGATGATTTACAGAAAGTAGACCTTTCACGTTTGATTACGGGTTCTGAAGGTTCTCTTGCGTTTGTATGTGAAGCTAAACTTAACTTAACTCCTATTTCAAGAGCTAAAACCTTAATTAATATTAAATATGACAGCTTCGATTCAGCTTTGCGTCATTCACCGACATTAGTTGCTGCAAATGCAACGTCAGTAGAAACAATAGATTCAAAAGTCTTAAATTTAGCCAAAGAAGATATTGTTTGGCACTCAGTCAGTGATTTAATTACTGATGTTGAAGGCAAAGTTATGGATGGCATTAATATTGTCGAATATAACGGAGAAAGCCCTGAATCTTTAGCTAAAGAAATTGAGTTACTAACAAAACAACTTGATCAAGACATAGTTAATGAAACAGGGGTCATTGGATATCAGTTAACTTCTGATCTTGCGAGTATTGGTAAACTATATGCGATGCGTAAAAAAGCGGTTGGGTTGTTAGGTAATACTCAGGGAACCAAGAAACCATTAGCTTTTGCAGAAGATACGGCCGTTCCACCAGAAAATTTAGCAGACTTTATTGCAGAATTTCGAAATTTATTAGATAGTTATAATTTACATTACGGTATGTTTGGCCATGTAGATGCTGGTGTTTTACATGTGCGTCCAGCACTTGATATGTGCGACCCCGACCAAGAAATTATCATGCGTGAAATTTCTGATAAAGTTGTCGCATTAACGGCAAAATATGGTGGTTTAATGTGGGGGGAGCATGGAAAAGGTTATCGTAGTGAATATAGCCCTGAGTTTTTTGGCGAAGAGCTTTTTAACGAATTAAGAAAAATTAAAACCGCTTTTGATCCTTACAATAAAATGAATCCTGGTAAAATTTGCACACCAATTGATTCAACTGAGCAGCTCGTGTCAGTTGATGGTGAAAAGCGTGGTACATTCGATAGACAAATTTCTATTACCGTAAAAGATTCATTTAAATCAGCATTGGAATGTAACGGTAATGGTTTATGCTTTAATTACGATGCTTTCAGCCCTATGTGTCCATCAAGCAAAATTACTCGTGATAGACGTCACTCACCGAAAGGCCGTGCCGGTTTAATGCGTGAATGGTTACGTTTATTAGAAAACAAAGGCGTTGATATTTTATCGCTTGAGAAAAATATCGGTCATTGGTCTGTAAAACAATTGTTAGATAAAGTAAAAAATAAACTTACAGATTCTAATAAGCAAGATTTTTCGCATGAAGTTATGGATGCTATGTCTGGCTGTTTAGCGTGTAAAGCTTGTGCGAGCCAATGTCCTATAAAAGTTGATGTTCCAGACTTTAGAGCGCGTTTTTTAAATGTTTACCATTCACGATATTTTAGACCATTAAAAGATCATTTAGTCGCAAACGTTGAATTGTTAACGCCATTAATGGCAAAGGCCCCATCGTTTATAAATACAATTTTAGATAACAAGTTATATGACAAAACATCAAAGGCGACCATTGGTTATATTGATACGCCATTGTTATCTATCCCGACATTAAAAAAACGAACAGATCAACAAGGGTTTGAAGAGTTCGATTTAACCCTTTTCAAACAATATTCTAAAGAGCAACGTCAACAGTATGTGTTTATAGTACAAGACCCATTTACATCATTTTATGATGCAGGTGTTGTTGAAAACATGATGAACTTAATAAAAAAATTAGGTTTTAAGCCTGTGTTATTGCCGTTCAAACCAAATGGTAAACCTCAACACGTAAAAGGGTTTCTTAAACGATTTGCTAAAACTGCAAAAAACTCTGCTGACTTCTTAAATCAATTGCATCAGCTCGGGATCCCTATGGTAGGAATGGATGCTTCCTTAACCCTATGTTATCGGGATGAATATAAACAAACGTTAGGTGATAAACGGGGAGACTTTAACGTATTACTCGCTCATGAGTGGCTATTATCAGTGATCGATCATAACAAATCAGAAAACAATCAGAAACTGTTTAAAGATGACACAACGTATAAGTTATTTGCCCACTGTACAGAAAAAACAGCACTTGCGGGAAGTGAGCAAGAGTGGATAAATATTTTTGAATCCTTTGGTTTAACATTAGAAAAAGTTTCAGTAGGGTGCTGTGGTATGGCGGGAACCTATGGCCATGAACAAGTGAACTTTGAAAACTCTAAAGGTTTATATGAATTGAGTTGGCAACCTAAGTTAGCTGGGTTAAATGAACAAGCAGTTGTTGTAACAGGGTATTCATGTCGCTCACAAGTTAAGCGCTTAGGAAATATTAAAACGCGACATCCTGTTGAAGTATTGCTTGAAGCAGTGCATAAAAGTTAATCAAGCTAAGAATAAAATAACTTGAATGACTAAAAATAATGTTCGTTATTCTGGGATTATTTATGTAATTGAGTAACTCATAAAAAAACCGATCAAGTGATCGGTTTTTTTATTTAGCTTTTTTGGATATGACTTAAATATTATTTAATTATAACTTCAATATCACTAGGGAAAGTTAAACTATAATGTGGCTTTTACGTATAAAGTTTACGCTTGATTCCCATGTGCAATAATTTCTCGTGCCATTTCATCAGCGACAATACCCGTTGGCTTATCTTCATTGGCTGCTTTATTAAAAATATTCATTAATGTGTGGTAGATATTTTCTACTAACTTTGTTGCTTCTTTTTCGCAATAGGGCTCTGGATAAATCTCTAATGCTACATTAATGATACCACCAGCATTTATGACATAATCCGGGGCATATAATATCCCTCTATCTTTTAATAATTGATCATGTTTAGCCGATGCTAATTGATTATTTGCACAACCAGCAATAATTGATGCCTTAAATAAATCGATAGTGTTATCGTTAACAGAAGCGCCAAGGGCGCAAGGCGAAAATACATCAACCTCTTGATGATAGATATCATCCAAAGATACAATCGTTGCGCCAAATTCGCTAGCTGCTTTATCTAATGCTTCTTGATTGATATCTGTAACAATTAACGATGCACCAGCGGCGTGAAGTTTTGCACATAAATCATAGCCCACACTACCTAATCCTTGAACAGCGACTTTTAATCCAGATAAATCATCTTTCCCTAGTTTAAATTTCACTGCTGCCTTAATACCTAAAAATGTACCTAAAGCCGTAAATGGGGCAGGGTTGCCACTTTTCCCATCAAGACCAGCCACAAACTCGGTCTGTCCGTTCACAATAGCCATATCACTTGTCGTGATGTTTACGTCTTCTGCAGTATAGTAACGACCGCCAATATTATTTACAGCACGGCCATAAGCTTCAAATAATGCTGTCGATTTTAGTTCTTTTGGATTACCAATAATAACTGCTTTACCACCGCCAAGTTTCAAACCAGCCATAGCATTTTTGTAAGTCATTCCTTTCGATAATCTTAATACATCAGTGAGTGCTTGTTCATCATTATCATAGTCCCAGAAACGACAACCGCCAGCACCTGGACCTAATGCCGTGCTATGAACTGCAATAATCGCTTTTAAGCCTGTTGATTGATCACTACAAAAAACGACTTGTTCATGATCATCAAAATCTACTAAATCGAAAAATGCCACTACTTAATCCTCGTGTGTTAAGTTGGTCTCAATGAAACCTATGTTGTAATATTTCTTGGTGCGCACATTACCACTAAGATATAGCTATAGCTAGTCAACCATTAAAATAAAAAACACTTATTTGACGCTAAATTTGTCGCGATATTTGTACACAATTACTTTAGCTTTAAAACATCTATTTAACGAGGGCTTGCTTCATTATTAATCTTTATATATCCTCATTCGCAAATGATTAGATGACCAGATGTAAAGGTAAACCAAAATGAGTGCATTCCCTCAATTAAGTGATCAAGAAAAACAAGAATGGCTTAGAGAAAAATATCAAGTAGCAACTAAATTCCTAGCAGATAAAGGTTTAGTGACGGTAAGTGTATCAGATGCAGATAGCCGTTATATTATTCCTATTATGTCAGTTTGGAAGTTAAACTTAATCGATAAATCAAGTGTTTGGGTGATAGCAGGTGATTTACCTACAGATTATATTGAAGTAAATGTAGCAAAAGATGCTAGAGAAGCTGTTCGTCACTTTTCTTATAAATGGCAAATGCAAGCAGATCAATTATTGCAAGCACAATCAAATGAACAACATGAGTTTGCTAACATATTAATTAACCGTGCGGAAAATTTATATAATATATTTACTAAAGATGAAATTTGGTAAAGTACACATATTGAATAAAAATTTTAGCCTAAACATCAAATTAAATATTACCTAACGACTACTTATGTTAGTGACTTAGGTAATATTTTGCATTTTCAATATCATCAAGAGAGCATTGCATTCTTTGTCTAGGCATACCTGCTTCCATGAAAACAGCACCCGCACTAACAAAGTTAAACTTTCCAAAGTACTCCACACTGTCAAGTGGGCTATAAATAAAAACTTCATCCAAGTTTAGCTCTTTTGCAATACAGAGCAGTCCTTGCATAATTTTATGGTCCACTTTATGTTTGCGATATGCCATTAGCACAGCAATTCGTGAAATCTCCCCTGTTGCTAATATTCTACCTGTTCCTACAGGTTCTTGTGTCACATCATCACAAACCAACAAATGAAATGCATGGCGATCTTTTTTATCAAACTCTACGTTTTTAGGAATTCGCCACTCACAAATAAAGACTTTTTCTCTTACGTTTTTGAGTAGGGGAGCTGCATTTTCCCACTGTACTCTACCAATACTAAATGACATTATTTTATTCTATATACCAGTAACCCTTATTTAAAACATTAGTTAACAATTGGTGGTTTTTCAAACAAGTCATGAAACTTTTTGCTTTTTCTGTTGTCAATGGCTGAGATCCTGCAAGAACTTTTCCTAAATCTTTTGTTTCATCAGTAAGTTGAAAACTATCGCCATTAATAAATAAATTTGTTTCTGGTGTGTAACAAACCAATGATTTTATACCCGAAACTGGCGTAAATTGAATTTCATCATCATCTAAAAAGCCAATGACTTGCTCCGTCGTAAAAGCTTCCATTGGAATGAGTAACTCGAGAGTATGGTGACTTTGGGTTAAATATTGACTTATAAACTTAGTGAATACTTTATCATCTGAAAATTGTTCCAACATAAAAGATTTTATGTTGTCGATATCATTTTCTTTCAATTGATAAGGACTATCAGTTACTGTTCTGTGAGGATCAGCAAATCTTTGTTCCCCTAATTCTTCATCAATAAGTTTATCAGCAAAGCCTGACCATAAATCTTGATTACTTGGTGCTTGAAAGCCAATAGAGAAATTGAGCGAGTTTTCTATTGAAACTCCATTATGTGGATGATTTGGTGGGATATATAATAAATCACCTGCTTCAGTCACTTCATCAATAATGGGGGTAAATTCACTAACTTGTTTTAAGTCTGGATGCGGAATAAGCGTTGTTAATGTTGGGTCAGGTTCGCCTACTTGCCATCGACGTTTACCTTCACCTTGTAAAATAAAAACATCGTATTGATCTAAATGTGCACCTACGCCGCCATTTGGTGTAGAAAAACTTACCATTACATCATCAATTCTCCAACGTGGGATGAAAGTGAATAATGATATGAGTTGATCTGTATCTCTTGACCAATTATTAACGGCTTGTACGAGTAGCGTCCAGTTATTCTCACCAAATCTTTCGAAATCTTCAAAAGGACCATGTTCAACTAACCATGATTGATCTGCATTTTGAGCGATAATACGTGACTCAATTTCCTGCTCCATAGCTAAACCAGCAAGTTCATCTGCTTCGATAGTACTTTGAAAATTCGGTAGTGCTTGTTTAATTAACAGAGGTTTTTTTTGCCAATATTCGTTTAAGAATTTTTCAGGTGTTAAATCACCCCAATTAATACTTTGCATTTTTATAAGCTCTTAAATAGTTTAACTTGATCATTAAAAGTAAAAAGGAACCAACAGGTTCCTTTAAAACTTAATCATTAACAGTTTAGATTATTGATCTAATTCATCAATGAAAGAAATTGCGCGGCCAATATAACTAGCAGGCGTCATTTCTCTAAGTGATGCTTTTGCGGATTCAGGCATCTCTAAATTGTCGATAAATGCACGCATTGAATCGCCATCTACTCGCTTACCACGAGTAAGCTCTTTCAATTTTTCATACGGTTTTTCGATACCGTAACGACGCATTACTGTTTGTACTGGCTCAGCAAGTACTTCCCAGTTTTTATCTAACTCTGCTAATAAATTTTCTTCGTTCACTTGTAACTTACTAATGCCTTTTAATGTTGCGCCATAAGCAATTAAAGAATGTGCAAAACCAACACCTAAGTTACGTAAAACAGTAGAATCAGTTAAATCACGTTGCCAGCGAGAAACTGGTAATTTTTGTGCAAGGTGTGCTAATAAAGCATTAGCGATACCTAAGTTACCTTCAGAGTTTTCAAAATCAATCGGGTTAACTTTGTGTGGCATGGTTGAAGAACCAATTTCACCAGCAATTGTTTTCTGCTTGAAATGACCAATGGCAATATAACCCCAAATGTCACGATCAAAGTCTATTAAAATCGTATTAAAACGAGCAACGCCATCAAATAGCTCAGCAATATAATCGTGTGGCTCAATTTGAGTGGTGAAGGCATTCCACGTTAAATTTAATGAAGTCACAAATTCATTGGAAAACTGGTGCCAGTCAACTTCTGGGTAAGCAGAAAGGTGAGCATTATAGTTACCTACAGCACCATTAATTTTGCCTAAAAACTCAACGTTAGCAATTTGATCGCGTTGACGTTTCAAACGAATGTAAACGTTGGCGAATTCTTTACCCATAGTGCTTGGCGAAGCTGGCTGACCATGTGTACGACACATCATAGGGATCGTTTTATATTCAATCGCTAAGGCTTTTATTTCTGCTAATATTTCATCAATAACAGGTAATAAAACTTGCTCTCGGCATTCTGTTAACATTAAACCATGAGAAAGATTGTTGATATCCTCAGAGGTACAAGCAAAATGAATAAATTCAGTAACTGCATTTAATTCAGCGTTATTAGCAACTTGCTCTTTTAAGAAATACTCTACTGCTTTAACATCGTGATTTGTTGTTGCTTCAATCGTTTTAATACGTAAAGCATCTTCTTCACTGAAGTTGTCAACAATGGCATTTAAAGCCGCTGTTGCATCAGCACTGAAAGCTGGAACCTCATTGATTTCTGCTGTGGCAGCTAGTTTCTGTAACCAGCGTACTTCAACGGTTACACGGTATTTGATCAAACCAAATTCACTAAAAATAGGTCGTAACGATTTTACTTTACTACCATAACGACCATCTACTGGTGAAATTGCACTTAATGCTGAAAGTTCCATAATATTTCCTAATTTCGTTAACTAACTTTGACTAACTAAAATTAATAAAAGCGCTAACATGATTAATATTTATATACGTTTTAATAATTGCTCTGCACATTCAACAATTTTTGAACGCGAGAATAAAATTGATCTTCTTTTACCGCCGACTTGACGCCATAAAACAGATGAACGAATACCTGCTAATAATAAGGCTCTAATTTTATGCTGATTTGTTGGTTGCTTTAAAATTTCAGGGTTACCGGCTACCTGAATGGGAGTTCCAATTGGACTAATAATATCACTATAGATGCTTGCTAAACTTGAGATAAGCGTTTCACTATCAATATCATAATGAGCTAATTGTCGTTGGCATTGCTCAATTCTATCGCCTAGTTCAGCGAGTTTTTTAGGTTGTTTACTTAATCGGCGCTCTAAACTTAATAAACTTACAACATAACGAGTAATTTCAGGATTTTTTTGCTTTGATTGATTACCTAAATGTGAAACTAACGTTTTTAAACCAAGTGATAAATGGCTAATTTCTCCGCCATAAACTTCTAAAGTATTATCAGGGGAGGTTACCATGATACTTTTTAATAAAGTGACGAATTCGTCTTCAGACGTTTGTCCCTGTCTTGATAATTTTTGTACTAACGAAGAAACTTGGCAAATTGCCGCGAGTGTAATCGTTTGTTCTTTAAAATCTTGCATATAACCTAACTAACCTTTACAAATGCGCTTAACGAATAAGAGTGTTAATAATGCCGCCACCCAAGCAAACATTATCTTGATAGAAAACGACAGATTGGCCTGGCGTTACTGAGCTTTGTTGCTCATTAAACATGACTTGATAAGTACCATCTTCTTTAGCTGGTGTTAAAGTACAAGGTACATCTTCTTGGCGATAGCGTGTTTTTACAGTACAAGATATCGGTTTGTCGAGTGCTTTTCTGTTCACTAAATGCAGTTGATTACCAATTAAACCTTTAGAAAAAAGACGAGGGTGGTCGTGACCTTGTCCTACAATTAAAACATTTCTAAGCAGATCTTTTTCAACAACATACCAAGGAGCTTCACCAGCATTAGCTAAGCCGCCAATACGTAAGCCTTTTCTCTGTCCAAGGGTGTGATACATTAAACCGTCATGTTCACCAATAACATCACCTTCGGCAGACTCTATTTTTCCCGGTTGAGCAGGGAGGTATTGTCCCAAAAAGTCTTTGAATTTTCTTTCGCCAATGAAACAGATCCCCGTACTGTCTTTTTTATTCGCGGTGACTAAATCTGCTTTTTCTGCGATAGCACGTACTTCTGGCTTTTCGATATTGCCAACTGGGAATAATGTTCGACCAACTTGTTTATCGCTTAAGGTATACAAAAAGTAGCTTTGATCTTTATTGCTGTCTAAACCACGAAGCATAGCCCATTGGCCATTGCCCTGTTCATCGGTAATAAACTTACGCTGAACATAATGACCTGTGGCAATATAATCAGCACCTAAATCTTCGCAAGCAAACTCTAAAAAGGCTTTAAATTTAATTTCTTTATTACACATTATATCGGGGTTTGGTGTACGACCGGCTTTGTATTCGGCTAAAAAGTACTCAAAAACATTATCCCAATACTCAGTAGCAAAATTGATAGTGTGTAATTTAATGCCTAGCTTTTCACAAACTTGTTGAGCATCTTTTAAGTCTTCAGCGGCTGCGCAATATTCATCAGTATCGTCTTCTTCCCAATTTTTCATGAATAGGCCTTCAACTTGATAGCCCTGTTCAATAAGAAGATGTGCAGATACAGAAGAGTCAACCCCACCTGACATACCAACAATAACTTTGGTATCTTGTGGACGTTTTTTGTTTAATGGCTCACTTGTTGACATTGATTACTCGTTTTTCCTGTTTGTTAATAAGTACTAGTAAATGTTTTTAGCTAAGGCCTAAAGAAAATGGCGCGAAATTATAGCACGGGCTATTAGTTGGTCATAGTACTTGTCAGGAGATTCTGTGAGCGAATAGTATTCTTTTATACTTATCGAGCTAAAATCATATGGCACCATTGATTAAAGATTACTTTTGAAGGCGTTTAAATTGATTTTTTGGCCATTTAAATAGTCTTCAATGCATTCAAGTACCATGCTACTTCGTAATTGTGCCGACTTTGTTTTAATTTCAGCAAGGGTTAACCAATGAGTCGCTAAAATTTCATCATCGGTAGGTGACGTTTCAAGAGGCTCTTTGAGTTCAATAACAAAGCAAAAACGTAAAAAATATAAAGATAAATCGGGGCGGTGAAAGTAATATACGCCACTGCAATACTGCGGACTGACAGACATCCCCGTTTCTTCATGTATCTCACGCTTAGCAGCGTCAATTAAATTTTCATTGGCTTCTAAATGACCTGCTGGTTGATTAAAAACATGTTGTCCGTTTTCTATTTCTTCAACCAATAAAAATTTATTTTTATAAACAATAATCGCTGCAACAGTTGTATTAGGTTTAAATGGTTGACTACCATGTTCATCATTATAGCTATTCATTATTTATTACCCAGATTTAACGCTTTGTAATGGCCATTTTCTATACCATTTATTGAATATTTTCCTATGCTATAACGAATTAACCTAAGAGTTGGAAAGCCAATATTCGCCGTCATGCGACGCACTTGTCGATTTCTTCCTTCAGTTATTGAAATAGATAGCCAGGTAGTTGGTATGTTGGCTCGTTCTCTTATCGGCGGATGTCGAGGCCAAAGATCTGGTTCATCAATGACGTGAACTTTTGCTTTTTTTGTCATGCCATCTTTTAATTCAACACCTTCACGCAATGACTTAAGATCAGCCTCTTGAGGGGAGCCTTCCACTTGTACCCAATACGTTTTTTCAGTCTTTTGCTTTGGGTTTGCTAGAGTGTGTTGTAATTTACCGTCATTGGTTAATAAAAGTAAACCTTCGCTATCTCTATCAAGGCGACCTGCTGCATAAATTTCTTTAATTGGAATATAGTCTTTTAAGGTTTTTCTTTTATCTTGATTTGCCACATCTTCATCAGTAAATTGACTTAGTACATTAAATGGCTTGTTAAACAAAACTATTTTTTTATCATTGTGTACTGGTCTGACCTTTTTTGTATGGCTTGATTTTGCTCTTTTAATCTGCGAAGTTCGCTTTTCTGTCACGCTTTTATGCCTCGTTTTATTACTAATCGTTCTTACCAAGCTATTTTAATATGGCACGAATTCCTATACTATGCGCGCGCTAAATAAAATTTTGATAAGGTGAATATCAACTTATTTATGTTGAATGACTATTCACTTTGTCACACGCTCGCAGAACAAAGTAGGAAGAAAAATGTCCACAGAATCGTCTAAAATCATTTATACCATCACGGATGAAGCGCCAGCATTGGCAACTTATTCATTATTACCCATTATCCAAGCATTTACAGCATCATCAGGTATTGATGTAGATACACGCGATATCTCTTTAGCGGGTCGTATTATTGCTAATTTTCCTAAATATTTAACGCCAGAGCAACAAATTGGTGATGCATTAAGTGAATTAGGTGAATTAGCGAAAACACCAGAAGCTAATATTATCAAATTACCAAACATCTCTGCATCAATTCCTCAGTTGCAAGCTGTTATAAAAGAATTGCAAGATAAAGGCTATGCATTACCTGATTATCCAGCGGAGCCACAAAACGAAGCAGAAGAGTCAATCAAACTGACTTATGCCAAAGTATTAGGTTCAGCGGTTAACCCTGTATTACGTGAAGGTAACTCAGATCGTCGTGCTCCTGGTTCTGTTAAACAATATGCACGAAATAACCCGCATTCAATGGGCGCTTGGTCGAAAGACTCTAAATCTCATGTTGCTCATATGGCATCTGGAGATTTTTATGGTAGTGAAAAATCAGTCACCATTGATGGTGCTACTAATGTGAACATCGAGTTTGTTGATGAAAATGGTGATGTATCATTATTAAAATCAAACTTACCTTTATTAGATAAAGAAGTGATTGATGCGTCAGTAATGAGTAAAGCGGCTTTAGTTGATTTTTTCGAAACAGAAATAAATAAAGCAAAAGAAGAAGATGTTTTATTATCATTGCATTTAAAAGCAACAATGATGAAAGTTTCTGACCCAATTATGTTTGGTCACTGTGTAAAAGTATTTTACAAAGATGTATTCGCAAAACATGCTGCAACGTTTGAACAACTTGGCGTTGATGCTGACAACGGTATTGGTGATGTTTACGCTAAAATCGCACGTTTGCCAGCAGATAAAAAAGCTGAAATTGAAGCTGATTTAACGGCTGTTTACGCAACTCGTCCAGAAATGGCAATGGTTGACTCTGACAATGGTATTACCAATTTACATGTTCCTAGCGATGTAATTATCGATGCATCTATGCCGGCAGCTCTTCGTGCATCAGGCATGATGTGGGGACCAGATGGAAAGCAAAAAGACACTAAGTTTATGATCCCAGATCGTAACTATGCAGGTGTTTTCTCTGCTGTTGTTGATTTTTGTCGTGAAAACGGAGCATTCAGTCCAACAACAATGGGTACTGTACCAAACGTTGGCTTAATGGCTCAAAAAGCTGAAGAATACGGTTCACATGATAAAACGTTCACAATGACGGGAGCAGGTACTGTTCGTGTTGTTACAGACAGTGGCGATACGTTGATCGAGCAAAATGTTGCTCAAGGCGATATTTTCAGAATGTGTCAAGCTAAAG
>Ga0233426_10002126_pt1 | contig 17015 bp, 10 predicted proteins | sample SI_118_April2016_6_FD_179875 | JGI IMG/M metagenome (GOLD analysis project Ga0233426, IMG submission 179875) | Seawater microbial communities from Saanich Inlet, British Columbia, Canada - SI_118_April2016_10_MG | ecosystem: Environmental > Aquatic > Marine > Inlet | place: Canada: British...
ACAAACAGGTACAGGTAAAACGGCTGCTTTTGGCCTGCCATTACTTCAAAGAATAGATGTTTCTAGAAACGAAATTCAAGCACTTATTCTGTGTCCTACTCGAGAGTTAGGGCAACAAATAGCTAAACAACTTTTCCGTTTTACGAAGTTTTCTGATAAAATTTTTACAGAAGCTGTTTACGGAGGCGAAAAAATTGACAGACAAATAGGCGCTCTTAGAAGGCCCACTCATATTGTGGTTGCTACACCTGGCCGTTTAATCGATTTACTCAAACGAAAAGCGCTAAGCTTGAGTAAAGTACAAACAGTTGTTTTAGATGAAGCCGATGAAATGCTAAGTATGGGCTTTAAAAAGGAACTCGATCAGATATTAGATTTTGTGCCAAACGAGGCAAATACATGGTTGTTTTCGGCAACTATGCCACACGCTATAAAAGAAATTATAAAAGAGCATTTAGCATCCGATGCTCCAAGAATAGAGGCGAGTAGTAAAAATTTAGTCAACGAAAATATTCAGCATAAATACTTTGTGTGCGACGAGGAAGAAAAGCTTCATGTTTTACTTCAGTTTCTAAAAACACAGCATAAAAACAGAGGTATTATTTTTTGCAAAACAAAGAAAGCTACTCAATATTTATCGAAGCAGCTCATTGCAAAAAATGTTGCAGTAGATGCTATACACGGAGATTTATATCAAAAGGAACGCGAAAAAGTATTGCGTGCTTTCAAAAATGAGAACCTTCAATTAATTGTAGCAACAGATATTGCAGCCAGAGGATTGGATATAGAATCCTTGTCTTACGTGGTTCATTTTCAATTGCCCGAAAGCGAGGAATATTATACGCACAGATCTGGTAGAACCGCACGAGCGGGCAGAGAAGGGATTTCGATGGCCTTTGTAACTGCTTTCGAAAGAAAAAAGTTAATGGAGTACGAAAAAACTTTAGGAATTACTTTTGAAAGAATTCGAGAATAGTAAAAGCTTTTGTTCGGTTAATACAGCCCTTTAATCTAGTAGCCCTTAAGATCAAAGTTCTCGCTGTCTACCATATCTACCCATTTTTTCATTTTCTTTTGGATTACCTTAAAATGAGCTTGTTCCTCTGGAGTAATTAGAGAAATTGCAGTTCCTGGGTTTTCTGCCCTTCCTGTTCTACCAATTCTATGTATATAATCCTTTGGCGAGCGAGGAAGTTCGTAGTTGATCACGTAGGGTAAAAATTCAATATCAATACCACGCGCAAGCAAATCGGTGGCAACCAAAACTTTTAAGGAGCCCGCTTTAAACCTAGCCAAAGCATTCAGTCTTGCTGTTTGCGACTTTTTACTGTGAATGGCAGAAGCGTCAATTCCATTATTTCTCAGTTTATCGGCAACATTATCAGCTTTATAAGTAGATGCTGTAAATATTAACACCTGTTTTAGACTGTCTTTTTTAATAAGAAAACGCAAAAGAGGGCCTTTTTTTTCTTCGCTAACCCAGTATGCAGATTGTTTAATTAAATCAAACGTATTATGTTCTTCTTCAATTTTAATTACAACCGGATTGCTAAGAATTAACTGATTAATAGCCTGAATATCGTCGCTTAGTGTGGCCGAAAACAATAAGTTTTGCTGTTTTTTTGGAAGAAGTTCTAAAATTCGATCAACTTCTTCCTTAAAACCCATACTCAGCATTTTATCTGCCTCGTCGAGCACCAAAGTTTTAATTTCAGAAAGGTGTACTGCTTTAGAGTCTATCAATTCCAATAATCTACCTGGTGTAGCAACCAAAATATTTACACTGTTAAGCGATTTCATCTGAGGGTTTATTGATACCCCACCGAAAACAGCTAAGCACTTTATGCGTTCGGGTAAGGATGCACTAAATTGCTGAAACACTTCTTTAACCTGTAAAGCTAGTTCTCTTGTAGGCACAAGAACCAAAACATCTACATAACGGTTTTTTGGAACAGCTCCTTTTTGCAACAAATTTAAAATCGGTAAAACATAAGAGGCTGTTTTACCTGAGCCTGTTTTAGCGATTCCTAAAACGTCCTTTTTTGCTAACACCGCCGGAATTGCTTTTTCTTGAATAGGAAAAGCGGTGGTCATTTTCAGCGCTTCAATTTGTGTTAAAAGACTCTTGGATAAACCTAAGGTAGTAAAGGACATAGTTCTGCTGGATTTAGGAAACAAATGTAGTTGAATTATAAGAAAATGAAAGCTTATTTAATTCACATATATGTTCTGGGGTAAGCTTCTGTACTTTAGGTTTTGACTAGAGCTTAAAATAGATTATTTTTGTGAAAAATTAAAGTAAAATTATGACATCACAAGAGATAATAGCATTAGAAGATAAGTACGGCGCTCACAATTATCATCCGCTACCTGTAGTGCTTTCTAAAGGAGAAGGCGTATACGTTTGGGATGTAGATGGAAAAAAATATTTCGACTTTTTATCTGCTTATTCGGCAGTAAATCAAGGTCACTGTCATCCTAAAATTATAGAAGCTTTAACCAAACAAGCCTCCACATTAACCTTAACTTCAAGAGCTTTTCACAATAATATTTTGGGCGAATACGAGCAGTTTATCAGCAAACTTTTTGGCTACGATAAAGTACTTCCTATGAACACGGGTGTAGAAGGCGGCGAAACAGCCAATAAATTAGCTCGAAAATGGGGATACACCAAAAAGAAAATCCCAACCAATAAGGCAAGAATTATCTTTGCAAAAGGAAATTTTTGGGGTCGTACACTCGCTGCAATTTCCAGCTCCGATGATCCTTCCTCTTACGAAGGTTTTGGTCCTTTCATGCCAGGTTACGATTTGATACCTTACAACGATCTCCTTGCTTTAGAAGAAGAACTTAAAGATCCAAATGTATGCGCTTTTATGGTAGAGCCCATTCAAGGCGAAGCTGGGGTAATGGTTCCAGACGAAGGCTATTTAGCAGGTGTTCGATCGCTTTGTACTAAATACAATGTGCTTTTTATTGCAGATGAGGTACAAACAGGAATAGCCAGAACAGGAAAAATGTTGGCTACCGATTATGAAGATGCAAGACCCGATATACTTATTCTAGGGAAAGCGCTTTCAGGTGGTGTATTTCCGGTTTCTGCTGTATTGGCAGATGATCAGGTTATGCTTTGTATTAAACCTGGAGAACACGGTTCTACATTTGGAGGGAATCCATTGGCTTGTAGAGTAGCTAAAGCTGCATTAGAAGTTGTAATTGAAGAGAATTTAGCAGAAAATGCTTACAAACTAGGGGAGCTATTTAGAGCCCAAATGGAAGCCATTGATAGCGATATGATCACCTTAGTTAGAGGGAAAGGTTTGTTAAATGCAATTGTTATTAAACCTAAAAATGGCATAGAAGCGTGGGATGTATGTATGCGCTTACGCGATAACGGTCTTTTAGCGAAGCCAACCCATGGAGATATTATAAGATTTGCGCCACCTCTAGTAATTACTGAAGCTCAGTTATTGGAGTGTACCGAAATTATTAAAAAGACCATTTTATCGTTTTAGCTTTAAATAATCACTTAATTAAAATCCAGCTTATTCTTGAATTTTAATTATTTGTTTTAACACTTAAATACACACAATGAAAAAAAATATTTTAAGCTTTTTAGTATTGCTTTTTGCCGCTTGTGTTTCAAAAGATTACATGAGTTTCGGAAATTTAATTCCAAATAAACCAAGTCATACTTATACTTCTGTATTGGAGCAAGCTCAAAACGGAGAAGTACTGAACGTGATTTTAGAAGGAGAGATAACACAAACCTGTGCCAAAAAAGGCTGCTGGATGGATGTGAAAGTATCTGATAACGACACCATAATGGTTCGTTTTAAAGAGTACGGCTTTTTTGTTCCTAAACAAGGAGTTGAAGGTTTTAGAACTCTAGTGAAAGGGAATGTTAAAATGGATACGATTTCTGTAGAGATGCTTCGACATTATGCAGAGGATGCAGGCGATTCTGAAGAAGAAATTTTAAAAATAACCGAAGCGGAATACGAGCTGTCCTTTATTGCAGACGGTGTACTTATAGAACGATGAAGACGCTTTTAACCTTACTTATAGCTATTGCTTTTGCCGCATCTTGTCAGCGAAATGTTACTATTTACAAAACACAATTGGAGAAAAGTGAAATGGCTGCTGCCATGCAAACGATGGTTTCAAAGATTAAAGTTTCTCGAACCAAGCTCGATTCAGAGACACCAGTTCTTTTAAATTTTGAAGATTTCACAAACTTTCATTTTACGGATTCAAGCTTTTACTCGCCTGCTTTTAAGGCCATGACTGAGTCATTTCTTTATCAAGCCAACATTTTTGACTCTGTACCTTCAATTAATCATTTAGATAATGTGATTAATTCTTGTAAATCTTGTCATCAAACTATGTGCCCAGGCCCCTTAGATTTAATCAATACTTTAGCAACATTAGACACCGATACTATGGACAAATCTCACAGAAATAAATTAAGTAAAGCTGCGCACGATATTCTTATTAATAAGGGAACTGAAAGACCATTTACAGGCATCTACAACACTCATTTTGAAGAAGGTATGTATGTGTGCGCTTCTTGCAATCAAGACTTGTTTAGCTCAGACTCTAAATTTAACAGCTCCTGTGGTTGGCCCGCTTTTGATGCTTCTGTTGCGACTAATGTAAAAGAAGTAAAAGACAGCTCGCTTGGAATGATTCGCACGGAAATATTATGTGCTAATTGCGGTGGACATTTGGGTCATGTTTTTAATGATGGCCCAACTCAAACAGGCATAAGATACTGCGTAAACTCTTTGTCGATGGAATTTAAAACAAAGTAAACAAAGCGTTTAATTTAGCAAATTACTTTCTTTTTTAGTTTTGAGGCCTTTTTGTTTGATGGAAACATAAAAAAAAGCACTCACGCATACCCCAAATTACAGGCGAGTAGATTATATTTTTTCGCTTGATTTTTGTAAATTTGCAAGCCAATATTACAAATCATATTAATACCCATAAATACATCCTTCATGGCATTCGATATAGAAATGATCAAAAAGGTATACGCTGCATACCCAGAGCGTATAGCTGCTGCAAGGGCAACAGTAAACAAGCCTTTAACTTTAGCTGAAAAGATTTTATACACGCACCTTTGGGACAGTACTTCAAAGGTTCCTTACACCCGAGGAGAGTCTTATGTAGATTTTGCTCCAGATCGTGTTGCCATGCAAGATGCAACAGCACAAATGGCCTTGCTACAGTTTATGCAAGCAGGAAAAAGTAAAGTTGCGGTACCTTCTACAGCTCATGCCGATCATCTAATTCAAGCCAGGTTAGGTGCCTCAAAAGATTTACAAGAAGGAATAAATAAGAACAATGAGGTTTTTAACTTTTTAAGTTCTGTTTGCGATAAGTACGGAATAGGTTTTTGGAAACCGGGCGCAGGAATTATTCACCAAGTAGTATTAGAAAATTATGCTTTTCCTGGTGGAATGATGATTGGAACCGATTCTCATACCGTTAACGCAGGTGGTTTAGGTATGGTTGCCATAGGTGTTGGTGGTGCAGATGCTGTTGATGTAATGGCTGGTATGGCTTGGGAACTGAAATTCCCGAAACTTATAGGTGTTAAGCTTGTTGGTAAATTAAGTGGTTGGTCTGCCCCTAAAGATGTCATACTAAAGTTGGCAGGTATACTTACCGTTAAAGGTGGAACTGGTTGCATTGTAGAGTATTTTGGCGAAGGAGCTTTAAGTATGTCTGCTACCGGAAAAGGAACTATTTGTAATATGGGCGCAGAAATTGGAGCTACAACTTCAACTTTTGGTTACGACGATTCTATGAGACGCTACCTAAAGTCTACAGATAGAGCCGATGTTGTTGCCCTTGCAGATGAAGTTGCAGAGCACTTAACGGGAGACGATGAGGTGTATGCAAACCCAGAAAATTATTTTGATCAAGTAATTGAAATTAATTTATCGGATTTATCTCCTCACTTAAACGGACCTTTTACACCGGATTTAGCAACGCCTGTTTCCGAAATGAAAGAGAAAGCAGTTGCAAATGGTTGGCCTTTAGATATAGAATGGGCATTAATTGGTTCGTGTACAAACTCTTCATACGAAGACTTATCGCGTGCTGCTTCTATTGTAGAAGATGCTGTAGATAAAGGAGTAAAACCAAAAGCAATTTTAGGAATTAATCCCGGTTCTGAGCAAGTACGTTTTACTGCCGAGAGAGATGGGTTAATAGATACCTTCAACAAATTTGAATCTACCAGAATATTTACCAATGCTTGTGGTCCTTGTATAGGTCAATGGGACAGACCCAATGCCGCTAAGCAAGAGAAGAACTCAATCGTTCATTCATTTAATAGAAATTTTGCCAAACGTGCAGATGGCAATCCAAATACTCATGCTTTTGTGGCTTCGCCAGAAATGGTTGCAGCAATTGCAATTTCTGGTCGTTTAGATTTTAATCCTTTAACAGATTCATTACGCAATGTAAAAGGTGAACATGTTATGCTGTCTGAGCCTAGCGGTTCAGAATTACCTTCTAAAGGATTTGCTGTAGAAGATAACGGTTATCAAGCTCCAGCACTAGATGGCTCTAGTATTAAAGTTGTTGTGAGTTCAGACTCCAAACGATTACAATTACTTAGCCCATTTGCTCCTTGGGATCAGAAAAACATTGTGGGTGCAAAATTACTCATTAAAGCAGAGGGTAAATGTACCACCGATCATATTTCTATGGCAGGCCCTTGGTTGCAGTACCGTGGACATTTAGATAATATTTCTAACAATTGTTTAATTGGTGCTGTGAACGCATTTGGCGGTGCTATAAATAGTGTTAAAAGTCAAATTGACGGTTCTTTAGATGAAGTGCCAAATATTGCAAGAACTTATAAAGCTGCAGGAATACTTTCTGTAGTTGTAGGAGATCACAATTATGGTGAAGGCTCTTCTAGAGAACACGCTGCTATGGAGCCACGTCATTTAGGTGTATGTGCCGTTATTGTCAAATCGTTTGCTCGTATACACGAAACGAACTTGAAGAAACAAGGTATGTTAGGTTTAACTTTTGTTAACGAATCTGACTACGACCTTGTTCAAGAAGCAGATACCTTTAATTTTACGGATCTAGCTCATTTTTCGCCAGATAAGCAATTAGCTCTAGATTTAGTGCATGCAGATGGCTCAATAGATTCGATTCAATTAAACCATACCTATAATGCACAACAAATTGACTGGTTTAAAGCTGGTTCTGCATTAAACTTAATTAAAACTCAGAACGGTTAATTAAAGTAAGTAAACTTATTTATTTAGATCCCGAGTCTTATGGCTCGGGGTTTTTACATAGAACAAGTATAACCAACAAACAAAAGCTCATGTTTAAATTTATAAAGCACAGTCTCTTAGTCTTTTCTATGGTAAGCTTATTTTCAGCTTGTACAGAAACTACAGAAACAAAAACTATCGTTATACCCTCTGTTACAAAAACAAACGATTGTATTTATAGTATTGACGACAGCGCAATAAGAGTTTTTTGGGCAGGCTATAAAACAGAAGATAAATTGAAAGTTATTGGACAGTTTAAGGAAACTAAAACCAACCGATCTAAACAAGAATTTTCATCCATAAATGAATTGGTTTCTGGAACTAGTTTTTCTATAAATACCTCTAGCTCTGCTTCTGGTGACGAAATTAGAGACCTCAATTTACAAGAACATTTTTTCAATCTATTTACAGAAAATTTTGAGATTAAGGGTGTGTTAGGAGGTTTTTCTAAAGATTCTATTACAGCTACATTGAGCTTATTAGGTATGGAAAAGGATCTTAAATTATCGTATACACTAAAAGAGAATGCCTTAAAAATGAAAGGAACGCTTTCTATTAAAGATTTTGGTGCAGTAAAAGCATACAATAGCATTCATTTAAAATGCTTCGACTTACACAAGGGAGTTACCTGGGATGATGTGGATGTCATTATAGAAGTTCCTTTTTTAAAAGAGTGTAAGTAGGCATAAATAGTTTGAATTCGAATTAATTTTACTTTGTTCTAGATAGTAGTCTTTAATTGTTCTTTTTTACATTTATTGTCCTTTATCAAAACTGGTTTATAAAAACTTCAGCAAATTTATTCGTTCATAAGTTTTATAAACCCCCAAATTACAAAGTCATTATGCTGTTCATAACATATTTGAAAAAATCATAATTCGATTTCGATTTTTTTTTAGCTTAGTAAAGTTAAAAATATTTAAAAGAAGATTATGTCGGAGATCAAAGAAAACATCAAATTAGATGCAGCAATACAAAACCCAAAAGAAGACTCGTTTGACTCTTGGTTAAACGATTTAGAAGATAAAGAACAACCCCAAAGTTGTTCGATAGATGACCCTGACTGTGAGGCCTGTGGGAGTTAGTAGTCCTAGTTTTATGTTAAAAAGAGTTCTTTTAGAACTCTTTTTTTTATTTACAGCTATTTGGAATGAAACTTGTTGCGTGCTTGCGAGATATTTAGGTACTAATAATTATCTTAGCGCCATCAAAAAAAAAACTATGAACAAACTATTATTTTTCCTTTTTACTTTTGTCTTTTCAATACAGCTGTTTGCCCAAGTAGGATCCATTCGTGGCTTTGTTTACGAAGAAGCTTCTGGCGAGCCAGCGATGTTCTCGAATGTTGTGTTAGACGGTACTAAAATTGGAACTGTAACAGATGGAAATGGTTTTTTCAACTTATCACAAGTACCGGTAGGAACCTATACTATTTCTGTTTCTTATATCGGATACGATGCAATTTCCTCTTCTATAGAGGTTTTAGCCAACAAAATTCAAAACCAAAAGTTTTATTTGACAGAATCTAGTATTCAACTAAATACGATTCAACTTTCTGCTGAGCGCCAGGAATCTAAAACAAGTGTAAATACATCGGTTGTCAAATTAACCTCCAAATCTTTAAAAAAACTACCCTCTATTGGAGGTGAGCCAGATATTGCTCAGTTTTTACAAGTAATTCCTGGAGTTGTTTTTACAGGCGATCAAGGTGGTCAACTATACATAAGAGGTGGAGCGCCAATACACAACGTTGTTTTATTAGATGGAATGATTCTTTACAATGCATTCCATTCCATCGGTTTATTTTCTGTATTCGATACCGATGTTATAAAAACTGTTGATGTGTATACGGGAGGCTTTAATGCCGAATACGGTGGTAGAATTTCTTCAGTAGTAGATATTAAAACTCGCGATGGAAATAAAAAGCGAATTACGGGTAAAGTTGCAGCCTCAACTTTTGGAGCTAAACTTCTTTTGGAGGGTCCCATATTTAAACAGAAGCCCAGCGGATCGAGTAGTTCATTTATTATATCTACCAAAACATCTTATATAGATAAAACATCACAATCGATCTATTCTTATATAGGAGAAGACGGCTTGCCTTATCGGTTTTTAGACATCTATGGTAAAGCATCTTTTGCAAGTGCAAACGGGAGTAAAATAAATATTTTCGGTTTTAACTATGGCGATGAAGTTTTGTACTCCTCTTTAACAAATTTCAACTGGAAATCTAATGGTTTTGGTACCAACTTCGTACTTATACCTAGCGGGTCTACGATGCTTGTAGAGGGTAATTTTGCTTATTCTAAATACGATACAGAACAAACAAATGCTGGTGCTAGACCAAAAAATAGTTCTATTGGTGGATTTAACATGGGCTTAGATTTTACTTCCTTCCTAAAGGGAGACAATCAAATTAAATACGGTTTAGAAGTTTTAGGTTTTTCTAATTCGCTTAGTTTTTATACACCTTCCGATATTAAACTTTCACACAACGACAACACTACAGAATTTGCTGGTTTTATAAAGTATAAATATGTAGGAACTCGATTGCTATTAGAACCAAGTTTACGATACCATTCCTACAGTTCTCTTGGAGAATCTTCTTTAGAACCACGTTTGGGCCTAAAGTATAATATAACAGAGAATTTAAGATTAAAATCCTCTGCAGGCTTGTTTTCTCAAAATCTTGTGGCCGTAACTACAGGAAGAGAAGTTGTTAATTTGTTTCAAGGCTTTATTTCGAGTACCACTAATTTACCAGACAATTTAAATGGAGAGGAACGTACTTCGTATCTTCAAAAAGCAAAACACTTAATTGTTGGTTTAGAGCTCGATTTAAACGAACGATGGACTCTTAACGTTGAAGGATACATTAAGGACTTTGGGCAATTAATTAACCTAAATAGAAACAAACTTTACGAAGACAGCGAAGACAATAATGATATTGCTGATGAGCTTAAAAAAGACTTTGTTGTAGAAAGTGGTTTGGCAAAGGGAATAGACTTTTTAATTAAGTACAACGATCAGAAGTCAAGTTTATGGATGGTTTATTCTTTAGGAAAAGTATCTAAAACAGATGCCTTTGAAACCTACGCACCTCATTTTGATAGACGTCATAACTTAAACATAGTAGCCTCCCGTATATTGGGAGAAGATAAATCGTGGACCATAGACATGCGATGGAATTATGGATCTGGTTTTCCTTTTACACAAACTCAAGCCTATTATGAAAATGTTAATTTTGAAGATGGTATCGATACCGATGTAACTCAAACCAATGATGATTTAGGTGTTTATTATGCAGGATACAACCAGGCTCAAATGCCAGACTACCATCGTTTAGATGTTTCAATTAAGAAGAAAATCACCTTCTCAAAAAACAGTATTTTAGAAACCTCTTTAAGTATAAGTAACCTTTACGATAGAGCAAATATATTCTATTACGATCAAATTACTGATTCTCGCATCAATCAACTACCATTTATGCCCAGTATTGGGGCAAATTGGCAGTTTTAAAAAAGTTTAAAATCCTTTTTCTACTGCCTGAATATTTCTAGTTTTGCAAAGTTGTTTTCTATAAAACAATTAACCTAAGAAAATAGTCCTATTTAATGGCTTCAGCTAAGTATGTATTTGTAACAGGTGGCGTAACCTCGTCACTAGGAAAAGGAATTATTTCGGCCTCTTTAGCTACGCTTTTACAAAGCAGAGGTTATAGGGTAACAATTCAAAAATTCGATCCGTATTTAAACGTAGATCCAGGAACACTTAATCCGTATGAACATGGAGAGTGTTTTGTTACTGAAGATGGTGCAGAAACAGATTTAGATTTAGGCCATTACGAACGGTTTATGAATCATCCTACCTCACAAGCAAATAATGTTACTACTGGTAGAGTATACCAATCTGTAATCCAGAAGGAACGCAGAGGTGATTTCCTAGGGAAAACGGTTCAGGTAATCCCTCACATCACCAATGAGATTAAAGAACGCATGCAAATTCTTGGTAATTCCGGAGATTATGATGTGGTTATTACTGAAATTGGAGGTACGGTTGGCGATATAGAATCTCTACCTTATGTAGAAACAGTTCGTCAAATGTGCTGGGAAAAGCGCAACGACTGCGCTGTAGTTCACCTTACTTTAGTTCCTTACTTATCTGCTGCAGGAGAGTTAAAGACAAAACCTACACAGCACTCTGTTAAACAATTGCAAGAGTCTGGAGTTTTTCCTGATGTATTGGTGTGTAGAACAGAGCACGAAATAAACGATGCCATTCGAAGAAAACTAGCTCTTTTTTGTAACGTACAACCCGATGCGGTTATTCAATCTATAGATGCAGCTACTATTTACGATGTTCCTCGTTTAATGAAAGACGAACAATTAGACAAGGTTGTTTTATCAAAATTAGGATTAGATCCCATAGGTGAAGCAGATATTTCTCACTGGGAAGAGTTTGTATTCAACTTAGACTATCCTAAAAACTCTGTTGACATTGCCTTGGTTGGAAAATACGTTGAGCTTAAAGATTCTTATAAATCCATTTCCGAAGCTATTATACATGCAAGTTCTACAACACGTTGCAAAGTAAATCTTCATTGGATTCACTCAGAAAAATTAACGAACACTTCTTCTGCCGAAGCCTTAAAGAACATGGACGCCGTATTAGTTGCGCCTGGTTTTGGTAATAGAGGCATAGACGGAAAGTTACTTGCAGTTCGTTTTGCCCGAGAAAACAACATACCCTTTTTAGGTATTTGTTTGGGTATGCAGGTTTCTGTTATTGAATTTGCGCGTACGGTTCTTAATTTTAAAGATGCCGATTCTGCTGAAATGAACCCCTTGAGTGCTTATCCAGTAATTGATATTATGGAAGAGCAAAAGAAAATTACAAACATGGGTGGTACCATGCGTTTGGGTTCCTGTTCTTGTAATTTGAAGAAAGGATCTATAGCTCATGCAGTTTATGGTAAAGATACTATTACTGAGCGCCATCGCCACCGATACGAGTTTAATAGTAATTACCTCTTAGACTTTGAGTCTGCGGGAATGAAAGCTACCGGGGTTAACCCAGAAACAGGTTTAGTTGAAATTGTTGAAATACCTACTCATCCATGGTTTGTAGGTGTGCAATTTCATCCTGAGTATAAAAGTACGGTTGCCAATCCACATCCATTATTTGTGAGTTTTGTTAAAGCAGCTCTAAAGAATAAAAATTAGTATATGTTACAACAAGAAAAGAAAACTGATTATAACTCGGTTATAGGTTTTGCTCTTATAGGTATTATTTTATTTTGGTTTTTAAGCAACCAAGCAGAGCTCGAAAAATCCGAACAATCAATTACAACCGAAGAGCCAATATCAAATCCTAGTGCTCCGTCCGAAACTTCTTCTTCTGTTTCTGTAAGTAGTTTTGAGTCCGACTCTATAGTTTCTGCCGAATTAGTGGAGGCCTATGGAGCATTTTCTAATGCAGCTAGTAAACTCGATAATTCCGAGAAGTTTTATTTGGAAAATGATTTGGTTAAAATTGAATTAGCAGCCAAGGGCGGACGAGTTACAAGTGTATTTTTAAAAGAATATCAAACCTACGATTCGCTTCCTGTAAATTTGTTGCGCGAAGATTCTTCTCTTTTCAATCTTACCTTTTGGTCTCAGAATAGGCGTTTAAAAACAGCTGATTTTGTTTTTGAAACCAATAAGTATACTCAAGGTGATAAGCAGTTACTTTCTATGCGTTTAAATGTACAAGAGGGAAAATACCTAGAGTTTGCTTATAGCTTAGATCCCAACTCGTACAAAGTAGATTACAGCATTAATTTTGTTGGTTTAGATGGATTTATTCAAGGCGATAATCCAATAGAATTGGATTGGTCTGTAAATATACCTCGTCAGGAAAAAAATTTAGACAATGAAGCGGTAAATACTTCTGCTTACTATTATGTGGATGGAGAGGTAGATTATTTGTCATCAACATCAGACGATACTGAGCGTGTTTTTAATTCAGATTGGATTGCTTTTAAATCGCAATATTTCTCTACCGTATTGGCTTCAAAAGATTTAGTAAAAGAAATTGAGCTTACAACCAAAGCCCAAAAAGGATCGAAAGATTATTTGAAAATAATAGCAGCATCTACTCAACTAAATTACGAGGGAGGAACCCATTCTTATAATATGGATTGGTATTTTGTGCCAAATCACGTAAAAAAGTTAAAATCTTATTCTATTGGTTTGGAGGAATTAGTTCCGTTAGGTTGGAGCTTTATTGGATGGATTAATAAATACATTGTGATTAATATTTTTAATGCCTTTGAAAGTTGGGGATTAAATTACGGTGTCATTATCCTACTAATGGCTTTGCTAATCAAAATGGCTTTGTTTCCATTCACTTATAAATCGTATACATCTATGGCAAAAATGCGGGTTTTAAAACCACAAATTGACGCCATAAACGATAAGTACGAAGACCAAATGAAGCGACAGCAAGAAACTATGTCCCTGTACAAACAAACAGGAGTTAGTCCTTTAGGAGGGTGTGTTCCGATGCTGTTTCAAATGCCTATTTTATTTGCTTTATTCCGGTTTTTCCCGGCATCTATCGAGCTTCGTCAGCAAGGTTTTTTATGGGCTACAGATTTATCTACTTACGATTCCATCTTCGATTTAGGATTTAGTATCCCATTTTATGGCGATCATATTAGTTTGTTTACCTTATTGATGACGTTAACCACAGTACTGCAAATGAAGTTTAGCAACAGTATGTCTTCCTCCAATGCACAAATGCCTCAGATGAAGTACATGATGTATTTTATGCCAGTTATCTTTTTAGGCGTAATGAATAATTATGCGGCTGCATTAAGTTATTATTACTTTTTAGCAAATTTAATTACGTTTGGTCAGCAAAAATTAATTGCCGGAATGACTGATGACTTTGCTCTACTAGCTAAGTTAGAAGCAAACAAAGAAGTGACGCCTAAAAAAGGGAAATCTAAGTTTCAGGCTCGGTTAGAAAAAATGATGAAAGAACAGCAAGAAGCAAAAAAGAAAAAATAGTATTTTTTTGAAAATTACAAAGGGGCTTTCTATATAGATTGCCCCTTTTTATATGATTGGTATACTAATTTTTTAATTTTTTAGTTTGTCTACTATTCCTTACAGTACAGTTAGTATTTCTAAGCCAATTCAATTAACTATACATGGTTCATAAGTTCATTTGTTTCTTGTAATTGTAACACATTAGTTTCTCTATTTTTAATGAATAAACAAGCAACAATGAGAAGAGTATTAATTGTTTTTTATTTGCTGATTTTAAGCAATACCAAAGTTCACGCTCAGCAAGCGGGAGAAGATGCTATTATGAAAACGTATCAAGCTGCGCTGGAACAATACAAGTCAGGATCTTATGCAATGTCTTACAAAGCATTTGTATACCTAGCTGAGCTACTGGAAGATAAAAGTAGTTTGTTGGCTATTAGTACAGATTATTATAAAGCCCTTTCAGCCAAGCAATTGTACAACAATGATGCTGAATTTTTATTACAGCGTTTTATGGACGAGTACCCAAATAGCTCTTTGTATTTCGATGTTTCTAGTAATTTAGCAGATTTTTATTTTAGTAAAAGATCTTATGAAAATGCCTTGTTGTATTATCACGCTATCCCATTACTTAAACTCCATAAAAAACACAGAGCCAAATACTCGTTTCAATATGCTTATAGTTTATTTTCTACGGGAGATCTTAATAAAGCATCCACTATTTTTCACGATTTAGTTTCGAAGGAATCTGAATACACTAGCAAGTCAAAATACTATTACGCCTACATAGCTTACGTCGAGGGTAATTTTGCCACAGCTAAAAGGTATTTTGAAGAACTCTTGGAGCTGGACTTGTATTTAGAAGAAGTCCCCCTTTACATCTGTCAAATTTACCATCAACAAAAAGAATACGAGCAATTATTAAATTTTAGTATTCCTTATGCAGACAGTCTTAACAAAGATTCTTCGGAAATGTATAAGCTTATTGCTGAAGCCTATTTCCACACGAAAGATTATGCAAATGCTATTTATTTTTTTGAGGATAAATATATAGATGGATCTAATACTTTAGACGATTCGGGTTATTATTTACTTGGACAGGCTTACTATCGTTCTAAAGAATATTCTTTGGCAAGTACAGCTTTTAACAAAATTATAGCGGCAGAAGCTAGTTTAGCTCAAAATGCATACTATTATTTAGCCGATTGTTATTTGGAATTAGGCGATAAAAAGTCTGCTCAAAATGCTTTTGAATCTGCTTCAAACCTAGATTTAAACAATGCTATAACAGAACATTCTAATTTTAATTTCGCTAAACTCTGTTATGAATTAGGTTATCCTTATGCCGATCCAACCATGATTCTTCAAGATTTTATAAATGATTTTCCAGACTCTGAATATTTAGACGAAGCCTATTCTTATTTGGTGAATTCATTTTTAACCCATAAGGATTACGCTAGAGCAATTACTTCCATGGAAAAAAACGGACTTGACAACATTCGTTTGCAACAGGCCTACCAAGAAGTCTCTTACTATAGAGCGGTTCAGTTATTTAACGATGGAGCTTACCAAAATGCATTAACTCACTTTAATAAATCTTTACAATACACGCATAATAAAACTTATGAGGCTTTGGCAAATTACTGGAGCGGAGATGCACTGTATAGAACAGCCCAATTTGAAAAAAGTATTGCAGCTTATACTCATTTTCAGAAGGTAACTTTAGTTTCAAGTATGCCAGAGTACAAATCTGCTGCTTACCATATTGCCTATGCTAATTTTAAACTCTTTAAGTTTGCTAATTCTCTCAGAGCATTCGAGTCTTTTATAAACAATACTTCCGATAAAGATGTTCGATTACACGATGCATTTTCTAGAATGGGAGATGCCCATTACATGCTTAAAGAATATACGTTAGCCATAAGTAGTTACCAAAAAGCAATTGATTTATGGGGTGTAGATTCCGATTATGCAGCCTATCAAATTGCTTTAGCTTACCACCAAATGGAAAAACATAGTAAAGTTGTAGCTCAACTTTCAGAGTTTTCGACTCTTTATCCTTACTCTAGTTACAAAGACGATGCGCTTTACAGAATGGGGGAGTCTTATATAAAAATGAATGAGCCAGACCTAGCAGTAGAAAGCTTTAAATCCGTAGAACAGTTTTATCCAAAAAGTGTTTTTTTAACGGATGCTCGAATGAAAGTTGGTTTGGTTCTCTACAATTCTAGTAAATTTGAAGAGAGTATCATAGAGTTTAAGCGTCTGGTAGCAGATTATCCAGCTTCTGGTACTGCAAGAGAAGCCATAAACAATGCACGAAGTGTATATGTAGATTTAGGAAATGTAGCCTCCTATGCAAGTTGGCTAGAAACCTTAAGTTTTGTAAACATAAGCTCATCTGCCTTGGATTCTACCTCTTATGAATCGGCTGAACTGCAATACCTAAAAGGTTTTTATTCCAAGGCTTACACCAGCTTTCAATCGTATTTACAAAATTATCCAAATGGAATTTACACTTTATCTGCCCATTACTACTTAGCTAAATCTGCTACAGAAATAGACAGTTTAGCGCAAGCAATCGTTTCATTCGAACTTGTAAACTCTAAAAATTCTAATAAGTACTCTCATTCTTCTATTAAGCAAACAGCTATTTTGTACGAAAAAA
>Ga0233426_10002129_pt1 | contig 16990 bp, 25 predicted proteins | sample SI_118_April2016_6_FD_179875 | JGI IMG/M metagenome (GOLD analysis project Ga0233426, IMG submission 179875) | Seawater microbial communities from Saanich Inlet, British Columbia, Canada - SI_118_April2016_10_MG | ecosystem: Environmental > Aquatic > Marine > Inlet | place: Canada: British...
ATAACTTTAGACACTTTACAGGGTCACACTCAGTAACAGGATCAATGGCTGTTACAGGTGATATAAGTGCTACCACTGGAAGTATTACTGGTGATTTAATCGTATCAGGTGGTTTAACCACGACAAATGATTTAGATGTATCAGGTAGTGTTAAAACAACATCCGACATTACAACCGCTGGATCATTAACAGCAGTAACAGGTATAATAGCTTCAGGTAGTATAAATCTTAGTGGTTTACCAGTATCAGAATCACTAGCATCAATAGGTGGTGTTTGGTTATCAGGTTCAACGGGTGTTAGTTCAAAGTATTTAGTAGTAAGAACAGCATAATATAATATTGATAAAATAATCACTGAATGAAAATACATCAGCCAATATTAGTAGGTAGTAGTCAAACTTCTGCCTCCCTAGATACAGAAGGAGTAATATCTTCTTCTGCTGTATTAATCCAAACTTCTATCCCTTCAACAGATGATTTATTTTTAGTAAAAGGATCAATTAATGAAGGAGAACTATCAATAAGTGATAAGGGAATAATGACTTTAAAATGGAGTGGAAGTTCCTTCCCTCCAGCAACCGAAGGAGGTATATTTTATACTGCTTCACAATTTTATTTTGGAACATAACTATAATATTTATAATAAATTAAACTAAATTAAATTACAAACATGGCAACCTGGAAAAAAATAACCACTGAAGCAGATGTAACCGCAATATCAGCTTCATTAACAACTACGGATCAAGCGATTAGTGCTTCAGTAGCAGCCTTAAGTGGTTCTGCTTCAGATGCCAGAGATTTACTAGCTAATGACACATCATTAAGTGGATCAGCTTCGGACGCTAGAAACGAATTAGTAACAAAAATTAGTGGATCATCAACTGCCCCTATAGCAGCTTTAAGTTCATCCTTAACAATTACAGATCAAGCGATTAGTGCTTCAGTAGCAGCCCTAAGTGGTTCTGCCTCAGATGCTAGAAACGCATTATCTACTGATATAGAATTAGCAGCTTTATCAGCATCATTAACTATTACTGATCAATCAATAAGCTCATCAGTAGCAACTCTAAGTGGATCAGCATCAGACGCAAGAAATGAACTTGTAGATGCTATTAGTGGGTCATCTACTTTACCTATCAATACTCTTAGAATTGAAGTACTTGGTTATAGTGCTTCCTTACATAATGCAGATCAAATCATAAGCTCTTCAGTAGCAGCCTTAAGTGGTTCTGCTTCAGACGCCAGAAATGCGTTAGCTAATGACACATCATTAAGTGGATCAGCATCAGACGCAAGGAATGAATTAGTAACCAAGATTAGTGGGTCATCAACTGCTCCAATAGCAGCTTTAAGTTCTTCACTAACAACAACTGATCAAATCATAAGCTCTTCAGTAGCAGCCTTAAGTGGTTCTGCTTCAGATGCTAGAAACGTATTAGGAGCTATTAGTGGATCAGCATCAGACGCAAGAAATGAATTAGTAACTAAGATTAGTGGATCATCTACTCTTCCTATTTCTAACTTAAGTGCTTCTTTAACAACAACTGACCAAGCAATAAGCGCTTCAGTAGCAGCTTTAAGTGGATCAGCATCAGACGCAAGAAATGTATTAGGAGCTATTAGTGGATCAGCCTCAGACGCTAGAAACGAATTAGTAACTAAAATCAGTGGATCATCAACTGCTCCAATAGCAACACTAAGTGGATCTTTAACAACAACTGATCAAGTGATAAGCTCATCAGTAGCAACACTAAGTGGATCAGCATCAGACGCTAGAGATTTATTAGTAACACAAATAGCTGCAGATAATGTTATATCTTTCGGTGCTCAAGACCAAGGTAGGTTTAGCTTTATCCAAGGTTCAGAAGCAGCATTATTATATGATGTTATAGGTTTAAAACCAGCAGATGATGTTACTTTTAACGACTTACAAGTTAATGGTGCAGCTATAGTAGAAGGAGACTTAACTGTTAAAGGAACAACTACATCAGTTCAAACAACTAACCTATTAGTTGAAGATAAGTTTGCGTTATTTGCAAGTGGTTCAACTTCATCTACAGATGGTGGTCTTATAATCCAATCAGCAGCTGACGGATCAGGTAAAGCATTAGGATATTCTCAAGCAAATAGTAGATGGTCATTACAAGGATCATTAGCCCATGATGCAACAACGTTTAGTTCAGTAGATGCTTTCCTAGGTACAGTAGAAACATCAACAGCAATACCATCAACAGCACCAGTATATGGTGTAGGTACTATACATGTTAAAACTGATACAGAAGATATTTATATTTATTCATAAAAAAAAAATTAGTAAGTTATGGGATTAAGACAACAAATGGAAACCCCAATAGGGGTTTCCAAAAATAAGTTGGATAAAGTAGAGATTGGTATTATATTAACACTTATAAAACAATCCACCTTCAAAGGAGAGGATTTAGAAAAAGTATATAATATGGTAGTAAAACTTCAAAACCAACTAAAGAATGTATAGTCTCGATCTAACTGAACAAGAAATGGCTGTGATAGCTAAATCTATTATGAATTTAAATATAAAAGGAAAAGACGCAATTTTAGTAGCTGGTGTGCTGTCTAAACTACAGATTCAAGCATCTAATAAAAATAAATAATACCATAGCATGGCAAATTGGAAAAAAATAACCACTGATACAGACATAACAGCCTTATCATCATCGTTAACAACAACTGACCAAATAATAAGTGCTTCAGTAGCAGCTTTAAGTGGATCAGCATCAGATGCTAGAAATGTATTAATAGTTGAATCATCATCCTATGCCCAGACAGCATCGTATGCTGTAATTTCCCAACACTCTATAACTACAAATGAAATAGTAGTAAATGTTAGGAATACATCAGGTGGTAGTATAGCTAAGGGAGTACCTGTATATGCTACTGGGGTTACAGGAGATAATATTAATATAGCTATAGCCTCTAATCTCTCTTCAAATACTATGCCTGCAATTGGTGTACTTGGAGAAACACTAGGAATCAATGCCTCAGGAACAGCAGTTGTAAGTGGTAAAATAATAGGAGTAGATACATCAGGATTTACAGCAGGCCAAAACATATATGTAAATTCTAATGGAGATTTTACACAAACTAAACCAACAGGTAGTGGTTTTATCCAAAATATTGGAGTTGTAGGTAAAGTAAATGCAACTGAAGGAGAAATACTTATACAAGGTTCAGGTAGATCAAATGATTTACCTAATCTAGAATCAGGATATGCTTGGGTTGGAAATGAAGATGGAGTACCTACAGCCATATTAACTTCTTCATTCTCCTCAGGATCATTTAGTGGTTCATTCCAAGGGGATGGATCTGGATTGACAGGTGTACCTGTAGATTTCCCATATTCGGGATCAGCAGAAATAACAGGTAGTTTTGTAGTATCTGGTTCTTTTGGAATGACAGGTAGTTTTGTAGCTACTGGTTCTATCATTTCAACAGGTAGTATTCAATCAACAGGTAGTGTAGAATTTTCTTTTGCAAACAAAACGGGTGTTTGGTCAACAGCTCCTGGTTTAAATGTAGATAGAACACGGTTAGGAGGGACTGGAAATGATGTGAATGCTGCTTTAGCATTTGGTGGTGCTGGGTCTTCTTATAATACTTGTACTGAAGAATATAATGGTACAACATGGTCACCAAGTGCTGCATTACAAAATGCAGGATGTAATATAGCAGGAGCAGGAACTCAAACAGCAGCATTAGCAGTTGGTGGTAAAGGATACAGATCTTATGGTACTTGTACAGAAGAATATAACGGTGCAACATGGTCACCGGGAGGTGCCTTAAGTAACGGAGCATATGTATATGGTAGATCAGCAGCAGGAACCCAAAACGCAGGATTAGCAACTGGTGGAGAAACTGATACTACTTGTACTGAAGAATATAATGGTGCTTCTTGGTCATCAGGTGGCCCTTTACAAATTGGAGTTTTTAATTCGGTATCAGTAGGAACTCAAAATGCTGCTTTAGCATTTGGTGGTTATAGTTATTCTCTCTCATCAGCTACAAATGCTACACAACAATATAATGGCTCAACTTGGTCCATAGCATCTTCATTAAACCACGCAACTTATGACCACGCTGGTGCTGGAACAGAAACCTCAGCACTATCATTTGGTGGTTATACAGAAGAATATGATGGTACATCATGGTCAATAGGTGGTGATTTATTAGATAGTAGATTTTATCTTGGAGGAGCAGGAGGTAGTAAATCATCAGCTTTAGCATTTGGTGGTTCTTCAACATCTGAAGAATACGCACCAGGAAATACAATTACAAAAACTTTTGATTATGATGAAAACACTGGATTTACAGACATAACAGATTTAAAAGTACATGACCTAACCCTTTATGGTACTTTTACAACTAGTGGTTCAAATGCTCAAATTCTATTAGATAGTCCCCAAACCCCAATTAATGCATGGCGCACTTCTGGAAATACAATATTAAAAAGATACGGAGGTGTTAGTGCGACATATGGTGGAACCGGTGATTTATTGTCAATAGGTGGAACATCTACAAATTCAGTTGATTTTTCTGTAACATCTCGTATGGTAGAGCAATTTGACACTAATATTGAAGTATGGTCAGGAGCTAATTATACTAATATTGTAAGAACTGATTCTTCTGCTGATGATTCTTTAATAGCTGGTGGGACGAGTAACAATAATTACAATGTTTGTTCTGAGATTTTAGATTATTATAACGATTTTGGATTCTTTGGTGGTACTTGGACAACCGCACCAGCACCTACCACAGGGAGAAAAGATTTAGGACAAGGAGGTTCTTATATTTTTGGAGGGTATGATGGTAATGCAGTAGTAAATTGTACTGAAGAATATAATCAAGTCTCTAACACATGGTCAACATGTACTGGTATGAGTTTAGGTAGAGAGTGTATGGGGGTGAGTAATTCAGGTTATCATCAATTGGCAACTGGTGGATCCTACGCGGCTTTCGGAGGTTCTTCCCAAACCTGTACAGAAATGTATAATAGTGGTGTGTGGACAACATGTGCTGGTATGGGTACCGCCAGAAAAGATCATGCTGCAACTGCAGTAGGCCAATTCCAAGCCACCTGTAACACTTTGGCATTTGGTGGTTATAATAGTTCTTTTGTTTGCTCTGAACAATTTGATCCTGCCTCAAACACATGGGCTAATGGAGGTGGTTTGCTAGCATCTAGTAGATACACCAATGGTAATACAGCTACCAGTAATGGTAGTCAAGACAAATCCCCTATGGCATTCTCCAACGATGACATATATGGCAGCAATTACTACAACAGATCATTTATATACAACTGGAAGAGCGTTTACACTCCAGATTGTGCTTTTAATTCTGACTCTCCAATATCCACAAATTCGTCTCACAACCTAACAGCTAGGGGGAGTTTTGAAGGTGAGTTTAAAGGTTGTTTTAATGGCCAAGCATGCTCAGCATTACAATCAGGATTTGCTTCAACAGCAAATACAGCAGCTACTGCATCAATAGCAACCACAGCAGCTACTGCATCAATAGCAACCACAGCAGCTACTGCATCATATGTAGAATCAGATGATATTGATTTTAGTACCCTTAATAATTATGCTAATGATACAGCAGCAGCAGCAGGAGGTGTTCCAATCGGGTCATTATATAGAAATGGAAACTTCATAGTAATAAGACTTACATAAAATAAAAATAAGATATGGCATTACATTTAACAGGCTCAATAAATATTTCCGGCAGTATTTCAGGATCAGTGAGTGGTTCGTTTCAAGGCGATGGGTCTAAATTAACAGGAGGTACAAACCCAACCACAGGTAACATGCCATTAAATATTAGTGGGGCATTTGTTGACTCGGTAATCACTCAAGTTGCAGGTGCTGCTCCAATAATTTCCACTTTTATCCCAAACGGATTCAACAGTCCTGATGCACAAGCTAATGTAGCAGCTAGCACAGTTAGTATAACAGACCCTTCTACTCCACTTGCTATGGTTGGAGATACTGTTGCTTTCTCTGATGATTTTAACATAAGAGTATTCGGATTTGGAGGTACTGGTGGTGGTGGTGGCTTATTTGGAAGCGCAGTAGGAGTTACGGGAACAGTTACTGATGTTACTGGAAATGTAATAACAATAAATTCTTCAGTTGCACCCGTCAGTAATTTTGGTAATAATGTTACTATATCAAATGGCTCAGCTACTATTTCAAGAGTTGGTAATGATGTTGCTATAGTATCTAGTGATTTAACAGTATCGGGGTCAATAGACATCCACTCAGGTAGTATAACAGTATCGGGGTCAATAGACATCCACTCAGGTAGTATAACAGTTACACCTTCAATAGTTAACCAACTTACAGCATCATATGCTTTAACAGCATCATATGTTTCCTCATCAAATGTAGATGGTGGAGCTACTATTAATCCAACAGCTGCTACAATTCCAATAGCTAATGCAGCAGGAGATGCTTTTATTGATTCAGTAATAACACAAACACTTGATATCCCAGGAACACTAATATCTTACACCGATGGTACTCAAACTGGAGTAGGTTTTGGTCAATCTGGCGCAGGAAATTTCTATATCAGCATTACAGATGCTGCAGTATACGCTAACGTTGTTGTAGGTGACACTTACGGTAACGGTGGTAACTTTTATGGTGTAGTAGAACTTATTTCTGCAACTAATGAAGTTAGATTAGCTAATGTTGATGGAACTTTCTATAATTCAAATGCTGACATTAATAACTTTCGACCTGTATTATTAGCTACTCTTGCTCAAAGCACTGACTACACTGTTGGAGCTCCAGGAGTTGCAGGAGGAGATGTTACCTTAGACGGAAACTTAACTATAACTGGTAATGTTACGGGAGACTTAACGGGATCTTCATCAGAGGTTGCTTTAACAGAAGCAGGAATAGGAAGTGCAGGAGGAGACTATACATTTAGAATAGCTGACTCAGGTGATACTGGAACAGCTAATACAATAACATTTGTAAGAGAATAATATGGGAATCAACATAGGAACAAGCACAACTAGTGCTAATGAAGTATACGTAGGCACAGAGTCTATAGGAGAGATCTATGTTGGTACAGAGTTAGTGTGGTCTAAGCCAGTAGCTAATACAGCTCCAATCCTATTCTCCATAAGCGATGGAGGATCAAACACTGCTACTGCTGGTTCTGATGTTGCTATTTCCTTACCTGCGGGAACTACAGTGACATTAACTGCTACTGCTATTGATCCTGAAGTTACAGATGGAACTCAAACATTATCATATCTATGGAGGAGAAACAACGTTCAATTTGGAAATTATACTGGCCAAGGATTAACAAGTCAATTAACCTTTACTACAAGTTATTTCGATATAGGCCTTCCATGGTCGTTCACTTGTAAGATTACAGATAGCGCTGGACAGGGGGACCAACAGTCCTACTTTGGAGACATACATTTCGCGGTAACTTCAACATAACAACAAACAACAACAAACAATGGCATTAAAATATTACACAGCAACTAATACAGGAAAAGGATTTATTACTCATGATGATAATGAATCTGCCCATATCGCAGGACACCCAGCAGGCATTTGGACTACAGAAAATACTACTTGGGCTACTAGAGTAGGTGCTACTGAAAAAACATTTGCTGAAGCACAAGCATTAGTATCTGCATCTCTAGATGGTAAATTCCACAAACAAGGTCAAAATAGTGGATCAGCTAAAACCTACTCTCTTCCTACAATATAAATTGGAGTAGTCAAAATAATATCGTATATTAATACTATATTAAAGTTATAATAATAAGTTTTTATGAATCAGACGGTTTACTATCAATCTTCTCTTCCAAGAGCAGGATCAACATTACTCCAAAACCTAATAGGTCAAAACCCTCAATTTCATGTCACTCCTACCTCTGGTATGATAGATATGATGCTGGGTACTCGAATAGGATACAACGGCAACAAAGAAGCACAAGCAGGAGACAAACAAAAGTGGAAAGAAGGATTCTACTCCTATTGTAGAGAAGGATTTAAAGGTTATATTAAAGCTTTTACAGACAAACCCTATATTCTAGATAAAAATAGAGCATGGGGTTCTTATTATCCTTTACTTAACGAAATAAACCCAAACCCTAAAATCTTATTTATGGTAAGGGATTTAAAGGCAATATTTGCCTCCATGGAAAAAAAATTCCGTATGAATCCTGATTATGATGATGGTTTATTAGATAATACTAAATTAAATAATATTACAACTCAACAACGAGTAGAAACATGGGCCCAAGGTCATCCAATAGGATATGCTGTAAATAAACTACACCAGTCTATATTAGATAAAACAGCATTTAACTTCTTATTTATTAGATATGAGGATTTATGTAATAACCCAGAACCACAAATACAAAGTATTTACAATTTCTTTGGTTTAGAACAATTTCAACATAACTTTAACAATATACCCCAAATTACAGTTGAAGATGATAGTATACATGGTATTTACGGTGATCATACCATAAGAAATACTTTAGGTATGTTACCTGATGACTCTAAAGAAATATTAGGAGAATATACATGTGATTGGATAGACAATAATTTTAAATGGTTTTTTGATACTTTTAAATATAATAAATAATGATATATTGGTTTACAGGGCAACCCGCCCACGGAAAAACAGTTTTAGCTAACATGCTTAAGAAGGAAAAACCTGGGGCATTTAGGATAGATGGTGATGATATGAGAGAGTTATTTTCTAATAAAGATTATTCTATAAACGGTAGAGTAGTTAATGTTGGAACTGCACAACGCATAGCTCAGTACCTTAATAATCAAGGTAAAGATGTTATAGTATCATTAGTAGCACCTTATATTGACCAAAGAGAAGATTTCAAAACATTAATGGGTGATCAAATGATAGAGTTTTATGTACATACATCAGAACCTAGAGAAAGGGATCACTTTAAGGCAGTAGCTTATGTAGCCCCTCAAGATAATTTTATAGATATTGATACTACGGAAGATACCCCAGAACAATCATTTGAAAAAGTATTAGCAGCTATTTAATGGAGAAAAAAAATACTTACTTTGTAGATATAGATGGAACAATATTCGTTTATAGAAAATTTGAAACATACGAAACCACAGAAGCTCAGGTAATAAATAGTACTAGAAAGTATCTACAGAAAGCAAATGATCAAGGTCATATGATTATTCTTACTACAGCTAGACCAGAATATTTAAGAGAACATACTGAATTAGAGTTAACTAAAAATGGTATACCATATCATAAGTTAATAATGCAAATAGAAAGAGGTCCTAGATACTTAATTAATGATATGGACCCTAATAACCCCGGCGATAGAGCAATCGCCATAAATGTAAAAAGAGATGGCGGAATTAAAAGCTAAAGCAGACAAAGAATCTTCATCAACTGAAGTAAAATACTCATTTTTTGCCGGTAGATGGCAACCCTTACACAAAGGACACCTTTGGTTAATCAATGAAAGATTAAAAGAAGGTTATAATGTTTGGTTAGGAATTAGAGATGTAAAACCAGATGAAAAAAACCCTTGGACAGCAGAGCAAATCCTAGAAATGGTAAAAGAAGGTGAGTTAAAAGAACTTATTGAAGCAGGTAAAGTACTTCCTACTATTATTCCGGATATCGAATCTATCAACTATGGTAGAGGAGTGGGATATGATATTATAGAACATACACCACCACAAGAAATTGGAGAAATCTCAGCAACATCTATTCGCAACCAAATGAAACAAGATGGTAAGTTATAAAAGACACATAGGAAAAACGATCTCATGGAGGGTTATAGGAACTTTAGATACTATAATCCTTTCAGGTGTTATAACAGGCTCATGGGAAACAGGATTAACAATAGGTAGTGTTGAAGTTATAACAAAAATGGTATTATATTTCTTCCATGAAAGAGCATGGTATAAGTTTAGTAAATATGGTTTATCTAAATAATTAGGAATAATAAAAATAAAGTCGTATATTAATCCAATATAATATTTATCAATATGAAAGAAAATATAACAACAAAAGATTTAGTCGCTACCGAAGATTTAAAACCTATATTGAGTGTCCTTAAAACCGAGGATGCTCAAACTATTGTAGCATTAAAAGAAGAACTTACCGATAACTGGACTAAAAAACAAATTTTTAGAACAGAAACTGAAATGCGTATTTCGGTTTTAAATGATGGTAAACATCCAACCTCTGCATCCAAATATTGGCAATCAGTAAGAGAACAATCAGCACATTTTGATGGTATGATGAGTTTATCATTTAACCTACGTAGAAATGAAGTTAAAAGATTAAAACTTGAACGTAAAATGCAAAAAGCTATTGATAAAGGAGATGATTTAAAACAAATGGAACTTAGAATTGATTTAGATCAAAATTTATATCAAAGAGCTAATATGGAACAAACAGCTAAAGATCGTGTTCGTGAAATAGCTACTTGGTCTAAAATAAAATCAGAATTAGATGATGGTACTTTTGATACCCAAAATGTAAATACTCATCAAGCTACTTCTTATAGTATAGCTTTAAAAAATAGAGTTGATACTTTGGGGAATAGTTCATCTCAAGCGGAGGTTTTAAACGCATTAGGACCACTTAAAACGTTAGAAAGATTAAAAACACCACAAGGTCAACTCCAAAACTATAAAGAGGTTAAACAACAACTACAAGCTTCTAAAGATAAAGAATAATATATGGAATTTAAGGTTTTTGAAAGATTATGGTGGGCTACACCGGTTTGGGATTGCCCCGTAGAAGGTATTGATAATAAATCAATAGCAGATTATTGTTTAGATGTAAGAGATAAAAAACCAGGTGTTAATATATCAAACAAAGGTGGATGGCATAGTGGGGAACTTATCACCCCTATCCCACCATCATTAGATCAGTTATTTACTGAACTAACTGCGTTTGTAAACGATGTACCTCAACGTTATACTGGAACATCAAATCTAATATTAGGTAACTGGTGGATTAATATTAATGGTAAACACGATTACAATACTCCACACGACCATCAAAATAGTGTATTGAGTGGAACGTATTATGTTTCAGTACCTAAGGAGAATATGGGTGATTTACTATTACATAGAGGAGATAATGCTGAATTTTTCTTAACTTCTAAAGTAAAAAGAGAACAAACTATGGCTAACGCTATGTCAATTCCTTGTCCTGTTAAAGAATCTATGTTTTATTTATTCCCTTCTTGGGTTAAACATTCAGTAGAAAGAAATAATACAAACTCAGAACGTATATCTATCGCATTTAACTTTGTATCACCTAATCAATAAATAATATGGATCAAGGATATGTTTATCAATCAAAACAACCAACCCCAACCCCAACTACTACAGGGGATAAATATTTTATATGGCACATACAAGGTGGTTTAGGTAAAAATATTGCTGGTTCTGCTTTAGTAAAAACTATTAAAGAAAAACACCCAGATAGGAAACTTATTATGATTTCCTCTCATCCTGAAATATATTTAAACAATCCCTTTGTAGATAGAGTATACCAACTAGGTCAATCACCTTACTTTTACCAAGATTATATTGAAAATAAAGATGTAATCATATCTAAACACGAACCCTACAACCAATCAGATCATATTACTAAGAAAAAACACTTATTAGAAAACTGGTGTGATTTAATGGGTTTAAAGTATAGTGGTCAACTACCTGTGATTATACCTAACTACCCACAAAGCACATTTCCATTATTATGGCAAAGACCAAAACCTATAATGGTAATCCAATCAGGTGGAGGTCCTATGGAAGGTCAAAAATATGCTTATTCTTGGACTCGAGACATACCAATGGAGGTAGCACAACAAATAGTAAATAAGTTTACTCAACAATACCATATCATCCAGATTACAAGACCTAACGGGTATGGGTTGAAAAACGTAGAAAGAATAGACACAAAAATGTCTAATATGGATTTATGTGGTTTATTACAAGCATCTAAAAAACGTGTTTTGATAGATTCTAGTTTACAACATATGTCTGCTGCTATGAATCTTAAATCAACAGTATTATGGGTAGGTACATCACCTAAAGTATTTGGGTATAAAATGCATAATAACATATCAGCAAATCTACCTAAAAGAGCAAACCAATTAATAGGTTCTTATACGTTTGATTATCAGTTTGAAAATAATATACATGAATGTCCTTATATGCAAGTAAGTGAAATATTTGATGTAAATAGTATATTAAATAAAATCTAACCCTATATTTATTATAAAGTAATTAGGCTCCCCAAAGGAGCCTTATTATATTGAATCCAATAAAACGGTTCAAAGTGACTGTACAACCACTTAAAAAAATTAACATATGTCAAAACTAAAACGTATTGAGGATTACGAAAAAACCCTCCCTATCGTTGAAATCTACACAGCGGTACAATCCGAAGGATCTAGAGCAGGTTACCCTACAGTAGTTATTAGAACTACTGGATGTACTCACCGATGTTATTTCGGAGAAGGAGGATGGTGTGATAGCTTCTACACGTCTATACACCCAGAAAAAGGTACTTATAACTTTAACGATATCATTAAAGCATATGATGATAACCCACACATCAAAGAGATGATGTTAACGGGAGGTTCACCTACCATGCATGCTGCTTTAGTTAATGAGTTAACTAACTTTGCAAACGAAAGGGGTATTTTTATTACTATGGAAACTGAGGGTTCTCACTTCTTAGAAACCGATTATCCTATTAACCTTATTTCTTTATCACCTAAGTTTGGTAATAGTGTTCCTGTTATTGGTGCTACTTTACCCAACGGTAATATATTAGACGAAAAGATGGGCGCCAAGATGATAAAACAACATAATAAACTACGTTTAAACGTTGATGCTATACGTAAAACGCTAGATTACCATAGCGATTACCATATAAAACCAGTATGGGATGGTAAAGATGAGGTGGCACTAAATGAGATTATGGAGTTTTTAGAAATCATAAACGTTTCAAACGATAAAGTATGGTTTATGCCAGCAGGTGATAGTAGAGAATCATTATTTAAATCATACCCACTAGTATTTGATTGGGTAAGAGATAATGGATATCGTATGACTTGGAGGCCTCACATCATTGCCTTTGAAGATCAAAGAGAGGTATAATGACTAAGGAAGAAGCCCTTAGCATATTGGGTGACATTAAGGAAAATATCAACATTTGTTGTGCTATAACTATGGAGCCAGATGAGGTATTAGAACTAATAGATAAAATAGAGGTTTATATAAAGGAGAATGACTAAAGAAAAGTTTAAAGAGATAATGGAAAGTGGAGAGAAAGTATACTTATACTTTTTCTCACCTTTTTGTGGTAGTTGTGAACTTACAAAACCACTTTTAAAAAACTCAAAACATCCTATATTCGAAATTAATTGTATAGAGAATAAGGAGTTAGAAAAAGCATTCAACTTAGAATATTACCCAACAATAATAGAAGTAAAAGATAATAATTTTAGAAAATTTGAAGGAAGAACAGCGATAGAGAATTTGTTATCCTAACTCTCCCTTCGTATATTATATTAATATGGAACACAAAGATAAACATAAAAATTTAGAAGTAGTAAAAGAAGGTTATGCAAATGGTGTAGCGCCTGGTTTCCCACTATCTGATAGTGATAAACAAAAAATGATTAAAGAAGCAACAGACGCTTATGGTAAGTTTCTAACAGCTCTCAAATGTGATTGGGAAAACGACCCCAACTCATCTGATACACCAAGACGTGTAGCAAAAGCATATGTGAACGATTTATGGAGAGGTAGATATACAGCAATGTCCCCTATTACATCCTTCCCATCAGATGGTTATGATGGTATTGTTATTGAAAGAAACATCCCACTAACCTCTATGTGTTCTCACCACCACCAAACTATTGGAGGTGTAGTTCATATAGGATATATTGCAGGGGAAGGTGGTCAAGTAATAGGTTTATCTAAACTAAATAGAATAGTAGAGTTATTTGGTCGTAGAGGGGCTATACAAGAACAACTTACATCAGCTATCCATAATGCTGTAAACCAAATCACTGATGGTAATAAAGGTGTTGTAGTAACAATTGTTGGTACTCACAACTGTGTATCTTGTAGAGGTGTTAAACATCAGGGTGCTTCAATGGTTACAACTAAAGCATCAGGTGTATTCCGTGATAATGATAGTTTAGCACGTCAGGAATTTTTTGATAGTATTAAAATTAATAATGGAACACACGCTATATAATGTTAACAGTAGATAATAAAATATTACTAAGTTGGAGTGATGTAGATGAACTGGTAGATAAACTATGTACCCGAATCCAAGATGAATTCCTCCCTATAAATTCAGTACATGGTTTAAAAAGAGGTGGTTTTATTCCTGCTGTAATGGTTTCTCATAAATTAAATTTACCTTATAGTGATACTATTACTCCTACTACTTTAGTAGTAGATGATATCTGTGATACGGGCATTACATTAAAAGATGGTATTGGGGTTTATACAGCGGTATTACATCAAAAACCTGAAACATCTTGTTTCACACCTAATGTTTGGGCTGAATTACATTTAGGAGAGGAATGGCTTATCTACCCTTGGGAAAGACAAGATAGTAAACCAATTCAAGATTATTTAAAATGAAGTTAAATTCACCTTATAAATTAGTTAAGCAGTTTGATGTAAATCCCATCTTAAATCATTTACCTCCAATTAGTGATCCTATATGGTATTCAAATACCCATAGACAAAAAAATTATAAAGTTCATAATAAAACTTTAAATTTAATGTTCAAATGGACTCCTAATAGCCCACAAGAGGCTGAAAGACAAGGAGCATACCAGGATGATAATATGTTTAATTCTCCTTTAGGTCAAGAAGTATCTAAAATATTAAATGAATTATATCAATTTTATCCTAATACTAGTTTATCAAAATTAATGATAACAGCTTTACCTCCTGGGTATGAAGTAGATGCTCATATTGATAATTTATTACTATCTAATATTCATAGGATTCATATTCCTTTAATAACTAATGAGGAATGTGTTTATGGTATTGATGGAATAAAATATGTTTTTCCTCCTGGATTTTGTTTTGAATTTGATAATACTAGAGAACATTTTGTTAGTAATAAAGGACAACAAGAAAGAATACATATAATATTAGATTTAGACCCAAAAGCATGAATGTAGTTTCTCATAAACATAAAGTTATAATTCTAACACCCTCAAAATGTTCAACTCATTCATTAAAAACATTTTTAGAATCAGCAGGGATTGAATTTGATGAACCCAAAAGAGAAGTAAATAATATATTCTATCATTCTTTACTAAGTGAAATATGTTATGCTTATTATATCCCTCCTCATAGGCTTTCAGAATTCAAAATTATTCAAATTGTAAGAAATCCTTATGATAGAATGATTTCATCTTATTTTTCCCAAAAACAAATTTATCCCTTATTACCTACTTTTGATGGGTTTTTAGATAATTTACAACGTAGTAAATATCTTTTACCCTTTAATGTAGATGAATTTTATACTCAATTTTATGGTGATTTTAATTATAAAAAACATTCTTTGAGTAATGGTAATTGGGGTGGGTTAAGATTTTATTTTGACCAATGTTGGTGGAATAATTTAGGAGCTAATGTATCTTATTTTAAATTAGAAAACATTAATCAGGATTCAAGTAAATTATGTAATTTTTTAGGAATAAACCAACAACCTTACCCTAAAGTAAATTCTAAAAATTACAATAAAATATCATTAACTCCTCAAAACAAAGAGGTAATATATAATTTATATACTAATGATTTTAAAATGTATAATTATTCAAAATAATTTTGATAAGTAAAAATAAATTCGTATATTAACCAAATAAAAAATAAATTATGAAAAATTATTGGCAAGTCACAACACAGTTTGAAAGAGAAAACGATAGAGGTCGCATTCAAAAAGTAAAAGAAAACTATTTAGTAAATGCATTTACAGGTACTGAAGCAGAAGCAAATACATATAAAATGTTAGAAGCATTAGGTGAAAGTGATTTTAAAATAGTAAGCCTAAAACAATCTAATATCTTAAAAGTAGTATAATGAATAAACAACTAACCATATTTGATGAAATGAACGAAGGAATAGAGGCACCCCCTTCTGTTCCATTCGTTGACGAGGTAGAAATATTTAACTCAACGTTTAATAAACCTAATAATTATGAACCGACTATCCCCACTAAAAAAGAATGGCAGTTCGTTTACGATTTCATACTCGAAGAACTCGAAGAATATAAAGAAGCTTGCGAAAGAGGGGACATTGTGGAAGTTCTGGACGCTTTGTGCGACATTACTTATGTTTCCCTTGGGAACGGTACTATGTTACATGGCCTTAAAGATAAGATACGGCCCGCATATGCAGAGGTACAAGCAAGTAATATGTCAAAAGCTTGCTCAACTGAAGAAGAAGCCATACAGAGTGTCAGCCAAAGAAGTAAGGAGCAAGGTGAGGCCTGTCATTTTGAGAAGGTTGAGGAAGGACGGTATATTGTCTACCGATCAAGAGATAGAAAAGTGATGAAGAGTATTAATTACTTTAAACCAGATCTACACCAATTCTTTACAGATCGTGAGTTACAAAAGTTCCATAATCAAAGTTTAGGTATTTAATGTATAAAAAAATACACGCACAGTTTAAAGGTAAAAATAAATACCTTATGCACCTTTGGACTGAAGAAAGGTATGAACAGGTAGAGTGGTGGAATACGGCCTATCAGGAGTGTAGTAAAGATGAAGCAACCCATAGGGGGATTCATGATGAACCTTTAAAAAAGGTTTACAAGTATGAGAAAAATCAACTTGGACTACATTTTGGGGATATGCCGGCCCACCAAAAGTTTCTTATTGAAAAATATGGAACTAACGATAAACCATCTACCGGCC
>Ga0233426_10002132_pt1 | contig 16981 bp, 7 predicted proteins | sample SI_118_April2016_6_FD_179875 | JGI IMG/M metagenome (GOLD analysis project Ga0233426, IMG submission 179875) | Seawater microbial communities from Saanich Inlet, British Columbia, Canada - SI_118_April2016_10_MG | ecosystem: Environmental > Aquatic > Marine > Inlet | place: Canada: British...
TAACTTCAATACTTTTTTCTTCTTGTTGATTAATTTTTGAAGGTTTTGCAATAAGAGTTTTTAAAGTATCAATTTGTTGTTTTTCTCATGCTTTAATTGATGCAATAATACTATTTATAATAGCTCTATATAATCTATTATTAGCAGCTTTATTTTTTTCTTTATCTATAACTTTTCAATTATCATCGATACTTAGATCTAAATCTAATCATAATTTTTCTATATATTCAGCTCTATCCGATGTTTCACTATTTAATTTTAATAATTGCAAAGCTGTAACCACAGAGCCCGCATTCATAACTTTTTCAGCAGTATCTAATGAAATATTTGAAACTCATAAAATACTTAAATCACCTTGAACATTAATATTTGTTCAAAGTGTTTGAGAAACTGAATCTCAAGTTTCTAATTTTTGCGTATCATGAGTCTCATTATTTGCTAAAGCATTTCATGTTGTCAATCAAAGTATTGCTACAATAGCTAACTTATATTTTCTAATTTTTTTTCAAAGCTTATTTGAATTTGATGTATTTGTTGATGAAGAGATAGATTTTAATTTATCTCATAACTTCGTGAATATATTTGCCATATTTATCTCTTTTTATAAATAAAGTATAAAAGAACTAGTTAAAATTATGCATTTTTTTAGTTAATTGTCAAATAAATTAGCATTCCCTCTTTTATTAAGGAATTATATCATAAGTTACTTATTTATTGGGACTTTACAATAAATAATAACTGAGTTATTGTCTAAATAATTAGTACAAAAATGATAAAATATGTAAAAAATATACAAAATAATCTCTTAATTAATATATTTATCAGTCCTAACTAAAAAATATTAATAATACGTTTTTGTTTATATATAAAGGATATTTTTGAGTTATTGACATTAACACATATTTTTCATATATAAGAAGCATTGATATATTGTTATTCATTCTAAATATATTATAATAAATAAATAATTAGACGAATAATGTAAATATATATGTTGAAAAAAATACTCTCAAATTTTTTAATACTATGAATGTTAATAGGATTTTTTCCTATTAACTGAGTTTATGCTGACTTAAATATTTCTACATTTCAAATAAATGGTTCTAGTTCTTCAGATTTTTATTTTAATCCTGATGATACATTTACTATCACTGCATATTCTACAAATGATATATGAGAAGATATTAAAAATGCTAGAGTAAAAGTTGAGTTTAATAATAATTCAATTTTTAATTATACCTGAAACGATCAAAAAGCCCAAGTACAATGAGTGGATACATATAACCCAATAACAATTTGAGACTATTCTTCTAGTACATGATTAGATACACCTATTTCTAATACTGATGTATCTATTGGACAGTTTCTGATGTTGAAAAAAATCAATAATTCTCAATCTGCATTTGAAATATTAGATACTATTACGACATATTCAAATAGTGTAACTGTGAAATTTGATGCAGAAAAAGTATCTGATTCTAGTACTGTATTATGAACAAGTAGTTCAAAAACCATATATGTAAATGTAAAACCTCATATAGTTGATAAATACTTTGAAAAATCTAGTATTACAACAACAACTATCAAATGAAACTGAGCAGAAGCCGTAGATTTATTTGTAAAAGTAAAAGATTATAATGGCTGTACAAATATTGATAATAACAATGTAACTGCAGATCTAAGTTTATTAGGTTTATCATCTAGTGAATCGTTAATTTATGATTCTTGTGAAGGTGACGGAAAGACTGCATTATTTAAAAAATCAGGTATTACAACCCTCGCTTGATTATGAACGAAGATTTTTGATCATAGTGATTTTTCATTTTCTGATGAAGATGGTAATTCTATTGATCCAAGTGATTCAAATTTTGTTGAATCATGAGAAACTGATTCATTATCTATTACAGTAGAATCTCCTTGAGCACCTGATATTACAGATTTAGGTATAATCGATGATTATATTTGAGGTCCATGAGAAACTTCAACTACTCTTTCTTTTTCAGCGAATCAAAGTGGTGATTCAAAAGTAGCACTAGATAGTTGTACAGAAACAGATATTAATAAGATATTTGAGGATACAACAGTTTATAGTTGATCAACAGTAAAAAATATTCTCATTGATAGTTCTAAATTAGTTGAATGAAACAATGATATATTTGCTTGTGTCGACAATGGATTATGAGATATTGGTTCTCATACTTTTAATATAACAAAAGATACTACTGACCCAGTTATTAATTTACTGAGCTATACAGCAAATATAACTACTCAAAATGTATCATTAGATTATACATGTAATGAAGATTGAGATTATAAAATAGAAGTAACAAACGGTTCTGGTACAATAACAGCCGTTGATTATACAACAACTACGGCTGATATAGAAGTTAATACATCTATATCTCACACGGATTTAGAACTATGATCAAACACTCTAACAGTTTATTGTAGAGATAATGCTAATAATGAAGTCAGTAATTCTTGATCTGTAAATAAAGTACCTCCTACTCCTTCTATGGTTTGAGAACTTACTTGATTTATAGACAATGATATAGACAATAACTGACTCAATTGAATCGATATAAAAATTGATTGGAATAGTTCTATAGGATCTAGTTTTGGATATTTCGAATCATGGAGAATATATCTACTCCCTTCTTCAACATCTTTAAATACATCAACTCATAACTATATTTCATTGATTGCTGATTCTTCATCTGGATCTTATATTTGAAATGAGAGTTTAACTGTAGATTCTGCTTGAGTTACATTAGTTAATTGATGATCATATAAAGCATATATTGCAATTATGGGAACTTCATGAGAATTATGAGATGCTTGAGAATCTGGAATTACAACTCTTGTATCAGATAATATAGAACAAGCTAGTATTATATCAGCAGAATTCATTTCAGATACTCAATTAAAACTCTATACAGATACTACACTTGATACAGTTTTATGATCACACGATGCATCATTAATTAGTTTTGATGCTTGATGAAACAAAACAGCAAGTTCTATAGATTCTGTTTCATGACAAAATATAATAATAAATATTCCTAGTTTAGGAAGCACTGCAACTACTTGAACAAATTTAACAATTTGAACATGAGCACTTCATAGTTCAGCCGGTTGATATAATGATCTGATTACTGGAATAAATATATTAGATAAACAGTCTCCTGTTATATCTTGATTTACAAATAATACAGCCGCAAATTACTGAAATTATTACAATGATAATTTAGATTTTTCGTGGACATCGTGAGAAGATTTAATATCTTGAAATACTTATATTCAATTTACGAGAACCAGTGGAAATATAGATAACAGTATCCATAAAGCAAATATAACTAATTCTAGTTTATTATTAGCCTGATCTCATAATTCTATTATAGAAATAGATTCTGATACTAATTCTAATGAAGTATTACTCACTTGTGGTACTCTATATAATGCTAAATTTATTTGAGAAGACTCTGTATGAAACAGTACTTCATCATCTACTATTACAAATATTTGATTTGATAATTGTAATCCAGATATTCCAGTTCAAAACGAATTAACGCTAGAATGATCTTCTGATTTTAATCTAACCTGGAATGCAAGTTTAGATGATAGTGGAAATGGTTCTGGTATTAGAGATTATACAGTTGAATTATTCACATGATCTTGATGTTCTGTGGATCATACAACATTTTCATGACTCAATATTAGTTCTCAAGTTGTTAGTTTAACAAACTGAAACTATTCTTGGAAAATTAAAGCATTTGATAATATTTGAAATGAAAGTGATTTTTCAAATTGTGATGATTTTGAAGTAAATTCAAATATACCAACATTCTCAAACCAAATAATTACAGATACAGTTTTAAGTAATTCTAGTTATGCAAAAGATGGAAATACTATTGAAATAAAAGCTGATATACTTAATACAGATATAAATAATATTTCTGCTGACTTATCTGCTTTTACATGAAATTGATCAGATACTGCTGTATTATGTTCTAGTCCTAGCGCATGAATCACATGTACTTATATCTGAAATACTCTCACTTATTGATTTACATTATGATATGCATGAAGTATTTCAGAATGAGTAAGACAAGCAGATATTACAACAAATAATACAAGTGGAATAAATACAAGAAATCAACTCGTATCAATTACAGTAGATAAAAATAATCCTAGTGTAACAAATGATGCTATAACATATCCTAATGGATGAGAAACAGTTGGTGGAACATGAATTGTTATTACCTGGAATACATGAAATGTAAGCGATACTATATGACTCGGTTCAGTTGATATTCATTATTTAAAATGATGAGTAGATCAATGAGTTATTTGTAGTGGATCAAATAATGGCTCATGTGAATGGGATATGACAGCTATGAGTTCTGACTCAGATTATTCTATAGAATTAAGAGCTACAGATTTAGTATGAAATATTTCAACTGATAGTTCTGATTCAAACTTTACTATTGATAGAAATGCTCCAATAGTTCCGAGTAACACAATCACATCTCCGAATTGATGAGGTATTTATAAAGGTGCTGAAGTCATTAATATAACATGGAATGATGCTTGAATTACAGATGCTGGTTGATTAGCAACAAATCCTATTACTTTAGATTATTCAAGTAATAATTGAACAAACTATAGTCAAATATCAACAAGTGAAGCAAATGATTGAACATATGCATGGACAATTCCTTCTATAAATTCATCTCAAGTTTTAACAAAATTAACAGCCGTTGATAATGTAACCAATTCTAGTGAAGATGTTTCGGATTCTAGTTTTATAATAGATTCAACTGATCCAGTATTAAATATTAGTTTTGCATGAAATGGTTGAAATACGCCTCAAAATGGGAAATATATAAATAATTCTTGATTAAATCTTACATTAACGAGTTCTGATAGTTATATGGACAATGTCTACTATAGTTTTGAGAATATTACAGATTCGACTTATTGGAATGGTTCTGCTTTTACAGGCTGAATAACTAATAATACATTATGTAGTGATGCTACTAATTTAGGAACAGATAATTCTTGTGATATCATCACAGCTAGTATTAATCCAACTATTATTCATTCTAATACTTATAGAATGATAATTTATGCACTCGACGAAGCATGAAATCTAACTACTTCTACTTTTGTAGATTACACTTGAGATACAACAAATCCTGATGTAAATATTACTAATACTGACTGAGTATTTATTTCTAGCGATATTAATATATCCTGAACCTCTTCAGATCTAGATTCTTGAATTTCTTCTGTATATGTTCAAATTCAAAAATGATCAGATTATTGGAATGGTTCTAGTTTTGTAAATAGTATAGAGTCTCTCCTAACAAATACTTCAGATAATTATACTAATTGGGATTATGATTTTACTCTTCCTATATGAGATAGTGATGGTCAAGATTATATTATTACAGTATTAGCATATGATAATGCTTTTAAAGTAAATAATTCAAATAGCGATACAATAACTGTTACAAAAGATTCTGATGGTCCAAGTATTGGAACTGGAGCTATCACTTCTCCTAGTAACTGAGAAATATACTCTTGATGAGATAATATAACTATTAACTGGACGAGTTGAATAATTACAGATAGTGTTTCATGACTTGCAACAAATCCTATTAAGTTAGAATATTTTGATGGATCAAGCTATAATTTAATAGTTGATCGCATTTGAAATAGTGGGACATATGTATGGAATACAATTCCATCTATAGATACCAATAATGCAAGAGTGAGAATTACTTCTACAGATAATGCTTGAAATGAATCTTTTCAAAACTCTGATAATTTTAGTATTGATTCGACTAATCCTAGTATAGACAGTATTAAAACTTTAGAAAATAGTATTTCAAATTGAAAAATTAATGCTCTAAAAATAAGATTTTCAGAAAATATAGATGATAGTTCTATTTCATTCTGAGATTTTAGTATTGACGGATGAGCCATCATTCCAACATGAATATCTACATGAGGATCTACAGATGATGATGAAATATTATTATTATTTACTGAAACTTGAGATACTTGAGATACTCCAACTCTCAGATATACATGAACCAGTGTTTCAGATTTATCATGAAGAAAACTTCAAGATACAGCTACTCTAAATTCTATTGATGAAGCTACACCAAGAGTTCTAGATATAGAAATATTTGATAATAATTCAAATGGTAAACTCGATAAAATAGAGGTAACTTTCTCAGAAAACTTAACTAGTTCTACTACTGTTTCAGGTTGGAATATTGATAATATTCCCAGTGGAATGAATATATCTTCTCTGAGTATTAGTTGAGACACTATTAATTTATGGTTAGCAGAATCTGATAATTTTGATACTTCGAGTAATAGTTTGAGTTTAGATTTATCTACAGCAATATATTCTGATCCTGCCTGAAATATTGTTGAAAGTTTTACAAATCAAACAATAGATGATAAAGCACAACCTATAAAGTTATCTACTCAAACACTTGATCTAGATAGTAACTATAAAGCTGATACTATCAGAATCAATTTTTCAGAAAATATCACATGAGAAATTTTATGAGAATTTAATATATGAAATCTATCAACAGGAACCACTGTTGCATCTGTATGAATTTCATGAACTGAATTAGACTTCACACTGAATGAAACGACTGGAAATAATGATACTGATAATAGTTTTACTCTAGAATATACTGGTACAAGTTTATGAGATTCTTCTTGAAATACAGTTTCAACTATTAGTTCTCATAATTCTGATGATCTCATCGAACCAAAAATGTTATCAAGAGAAACAATTGATAGTAATGATAATGGACAAATAGATGGGATACTTATAACTACAAGTGAAAATTTAAACGATACATATACCAGTACAAATATTTCAGTTGCTTGATATACTGTTACAAGTTATACAACATGAGTTGCAAATGATAATATTTTTACTATTGATATAACTGAAAAAAATACAGCTGATACAAATGCAATTCCAGATATTAGAGTTGTGAGTAACACTTCCCTTTGAGATATTTCAGATAATATTATATCAAATGAAATATCTACTACTGCTTCTAGTGACAAAGTTTGACCAGTAATAACTTGAGCTAGATATGATGAAGTAATAATATGAGTGAGTGATGATGTTATTTATATAACTTTTTCAGAGAATATTTCAGCTTGATCGATTGATACATCAGTTGGATGAGCTAGTAATGATTTTGAAATAAGTCTATGATGATCATTATGAGCTTCAGCAACAACAAGTATTATTTCAGCTAATCAGGCTAAAATTACCCTATGAGTATGATCAACTGCACTGACTGCAGGAATTTCAAAAATAGGGATTCAAACTTGAGCACTTACAGATGATAACTCAAATATTTCCCCTACTGTCTCAAATAATAACAGAGTTATTGTTTCTGCCTCAGTGATTATCAATGAAGTGATGTATTCGACTAATAGTGATAATCAATATATAGAATTAAAAAATCTATGAAGTTCTAGTGTTGATTTATCTGGATGGACTATAGAAAATGCTTGAGGAAACTGAGTTGATCTGAGTATTACATCTGGAACAATTATAGGAAATTGATTTTATCTCATAGCTAAAAAATCATCGTGAGTAAGTTTATTAAACCTAACTCCTGACTTGATTAGTGAAACTATTGATTTAAATAATACTTCTCAAAATAATTTAGTTTTGAGTGATTGAGTAACAACTTATGATACAGCTCTAGCAAACACTTGGCCAGCATGAGATAATACAACTCCGAAATCTATGGAAAGAAAAATCAATCCTGGTGATGGGAGTTTATCTACTAGTTGGTATACTGCTGAAACCTCAACTTGATTTGACAATACAACTATTAAAGGGACACCTGGTATAGCAAATGTATTCGATTGATTAGCTCCAAGTATAGATTCATACTTCCCTGCTCAAAATATACTCTTACCAACAGCATGACATATTCGTTTTGATTATTCAGATGCTGGTGTATGAGTTGATTCTACAACAGCAACTATCAATCTACAAAAATGGAACTGATCGAGTTATTGAGTAGATACTAGTTGAACAGATATTACAAATACTGATATAAATAATTCGAGATCAATCTACATATTAGAAGATTTAGATTCTGGAAGATATAGAACTCAGTTCAGTATTGCAGACAATGCTGGTAATATAATAAATGAAGAAATAGTATTTTATATAGATAATTTTTCAATGAAAATAACTTGATGAGATATCAACCTTTGAGATATCACTCCATCATTAAAACAATTTTCAACTTGAGAGCTTACTATTACAGTAAAGACTGTTTGAGCATGATTTGATATTACAGAAAATAAATCTGGTTTATTCTCTCAATGAATAACAAATATTTGAGATTTCGATTGAAATTACTGATTTGGACATGATTTATATAAAGATGAAAATTGAAGTATATCAAATTATAGTTCAAATATTGCTCCTATTAATAATACAAATATAAGTACTATTACTAAAGATATAGATCCAAATGGTGTACTAAAAACTTATACATATATGCTTAAATTTGGACTAAAAACCTGAGTTATGCAAGAACCTTGAAAATACACTACAAATGTAGATTTTTCAATTTTAAATAACTACTAGTTATCCTCTATTTTAAAGGATTATATATAACATAAAAGTTTTTAACACAATTATAAAAGTAGTGTTGACTTAATTAAAATCCATAAGTATAATACTAGAGTTATTAATTAAAAATCTATAATAGATAGGAATTAATTAACTATGTTTTTGTTTTTATTTTTTTAAAAGTTATTTTATGAAAATTACGATTAAAAAAGCATTGGCTACTATTGCAATGTTAAGTATTTTAGGAGGGTTAGCATTAAACGTAAATGCTGCGGCAATTGATGTAGATTCTGTAACATATGATGATGGTACAGATACTATAACAGTTACAGATGCAGGTAAAGATTATACTGGTGATGTGTTAACTACATTTAGATTAACAGATGAAGATGGAGCTACTGTAGCTGGTATCACTGTTACAGATGTTACTGAAGCTAATGGATCATTTACTGCTACAAATGTAGCTATTGATGGATTAACGGATGGAGTATATAGTATTGCTTTTGTTACTACAAATGGTGATTTCAGTTCAGCAATTTTTGTTGTAGGAAATGCTAATGAAGTACAAGTTACTGCTAATGTATTACCAATATTAACAATGAAACTTACTGGTGGAGCTGTTGCTTTTGGTGACTTAGTTGCTGATACAGCTACTACAGCTGGAACACAAACAAGTATTGCTATTAATACTAATGCAGCGAATGGTTATACATTACAAGTTGCAAATGTTGGTTTAATAGATGGTACAAATCAAATTCCAGATGCTAGTACTGATGAAGATTTAGCTTCAGGTTATGGTTACGGTATTAACGCAACTATCAATGCTGGTGCAACTATTGATGCAAAAGCTTCTGCTACTGGTACAGTTGATGGAGACTTTGATGGTGCGGCACAAGTGGTTACTGGTATGAGTACAACTCCTGCTACACTTGCAAGTTCAACAGGTCCTGTATCTGCTCAATCAACAACAGTATCGTATCATACTAGAATTTCTGCATTACAAGAAACTGGTAATTATACTGATACTATTATCTATTCACTTTCAGGTTCTTTCTAATCGAAAAAACTATGTGATTTTACAAGAAAAAACTCTCTAATTTTTAGGGAGTTTTTTCTTGTAAAGAGCCATAAAATCATTATAATAAATAATAATTTAGATTTATAATTCTTCGCTTAAAAATGCTAAAATATATCCTTTGTATAACTACATTATTTTTTGTTATAAGTCCTGCATTTGCAGACATTTCTATTTCACCTTTGAAGCATGAAATGACGATAGAACAATGATCATCAGATGTTAAAACTATTAAAATAAAAAATGATGGAGATACAGCTGTAACTCTCTATTGAGCAAAAGAAGATTTTATAGCTGGTGATGATTCTGGATTTCCTAGATTTATCAAACCTGAAGATCTACCAAACCCTGAATTAAGTTTAACTAACTGGATAGATTTAGAAAATGAAAATATTACACTCGCAGCATGAGAATCAAGACAAGTTCGTTTTACTGTAAATGTACCAGAAAATAGTGAGCCAGGTGGGCATTATTGAGTAATATTCTTTGGTCCAGAAGCTGAACAATGAGCTCAACTATCAGTTATTCAAAGACTATGAGTGTTATTATTGATTGATGTTCCAGGTGAAGTAAAGATAGCTTGAGAATTTAGAGAATTAACAACATGAAATAAACAAGCAGATACTTTTTTAGTAAAAGAATCATTTGATAACTTCCCTATAGAGTTTTCTACTATGTTTAATAATTCATGAAATACTCATTTAAAACCTAAAGGTCAAATTGAGTTAGTGGATGAAAATTGAGATATACTGAAAAAAGTCTGAAAAGAAAAAATTATATCTCCATCAGGAGCATTAATTTGAGAAAAAGTTGTAGATTATATCCCAGTAAATGAAGGTGGATGAAATGTATTACCTGATTCAGATAGAAGATTTATCTCTACTTGGGGATGATTTGGTTATACAGTTTTAAATGAAACTACAGGACAAAAGGAAGTTGAATTCAAAAACTTAACTGAATACTACATTGATAAAACAAGCGAAGAACAAAAATTTATCAAATTTTATCAAACAGTAAAATCAAGAACAGTAACGAAACCTATTACTGCAAATTATATATTATTTTTTGAAGGGAAAGATAATAAAAAACAAGAGTTAAGAACTTCAAATACATTTTTTGTAACTTATGAAGAAAAATATATTTGAATAAATAATATATTAATAGGAATATTAGTAATAATGTTTATATGAGGTGGATATTACTTTATTGTAATTAGACCAAAAAAATCAAGTGCAAAAGAAGAAGAAATCAGAAAAAAAATTATGGAAGAAATGAAAAATAATAAATAATTTCAATTATTATGTTTAATCCTATAAAAAATATTTCAATAAAATGAGTTATAAGTTTACTTATAACTCTATTTTTAGTATCTATTAGTTTTGCAGAAGAAACCTCAGTCACGGCAAATGTGAGTGTTGCTAATAATAAACCAGAAGTTATTTCTATTACACCAAGTTTTTCACCAGTAGTTATGTGACAAAATGTTGTTCAATCTTTTTCAATACAGTTAAAAGATGTGGAATGAGATAATATTACATATACTATTACTCCTGATTATGGTGCGAATTCACCTATTAGTGGGACAATTAATAATGCTAGCAAACTACAAAATAGTGAAGCATTTATTAATTTCACATATTTATCAAGCAATGAAATTTCAGAAATAGGCTCTTCAAAAATAACAATCACTCTGAATGATGGAACAAATCCAGTTACAATTCAAGAAATTGATTTATATATTTTTTAAGACTTAGATTATGAATAAAAAATATTTATACCTGCTGTTATGATTATTCATAGCTATAATTATTTGATGATATTATTACAATATTTCATCAAATAATCAAAATAACATAATAAAAGACAGTTTAATAAAAAATATAGACTGAGATAATTCTATAAGATCAGATACATCTTATGTTATTTGAAATGAAATAGAATTATACTATATTCTTGATTATTCTAATGGGAATAATATTTCTATTAATCTCTCTTTATTAGAACAAGAATTTACTATTTCATCTATTTATGTTTGAGATCAACAGATAGAAATTTCTGATAAGATAGATTTTGTAATCACTGAAAATATAGCTCTCAAAATAATATGAACTGCTATAAATAATAACAATATTTGAGAAAAAAATCTCAGAGATTTAATTCAAATATCTGCTAAAAAATCAGAAAATTCAAATATTGAAAATACTGTTTTAGAAGATATTACTCCTCTTGAAAAAACTATTTCTGAAGAACAAAATAACCCTGAGAATAATTCATGAAATATTGATGAGATTAATTCTGACTGAGTAAATATTCAAGAACAGTTAATTTCTGGAGATAGTTTAGAATTAGAAATAGAGCTCATTACTGATAACAAAATTGAAATAATTCCTGAAATAGTAAAAAATAATATTTTTAGTGATTTAGAATTTAATAATATTTCATTCAATTCTAACATTAATAACTTGTTAGAAATATCTTGAGAAAATATAGGTAAAATAAAATTTTTTAATATCTGAAGTTATTCTTTTAGTCCAAATATAAAAGATAATGTAGCATATTTCTTAATAAACAAGAATACTTTTAGTAGTGGTAATTACTTTGTATTTATTCAGCCTGTAGAATGAAAAATAATTCCATTAGAGACTCAAATTGATTTTTCCTTTACTGATTCAAAAGTTAATATTGCAAATATTACTCCATCTCTTGTAGATAATACTAAAAATACATATATAGTTTTACAATGAAACTGATTTTCTGATATTATATCTCTCCAACTTAATAACAATATTATACTAAAGGATACTTCTTTTGATATTATTAATGATAAAGTATTAAGTGTAAAAATTGATAAACAATTAAGTCCTTGAACATATCACTTTAATATTATGACCACTGATGGAATCATCAATCTAGACAGCATGAATTTTACAATAACTCAATAATTTAAGATTATGAAAAAAATTATTTTCACCCTCATATCAACACTATTATTCTGATTAGGTATTTGAATTACAAATGCTAATTTTATTAGTAATTCAATTTCATTAAAAAGACTTGATAATGTTTCTTATTGAGATGATATCACCGTAAGTTGAAGTGGAGATGTTTTTAATATCAGAATGAATATCATTCCAAACTCATCTGAAGTAAATAATGATTTTAAAATTATACTGAGTTGACTTCCTTCTAATCTAACAGCATCTTGATATACTATAAATTCAGATACATGTACTACGAATATTTCTAGTATATCTCAACAGAATAATACATTTACATATATATTTACTCCAAATGGTTGATCAGATTGTAATGCAATAATAACAGCTAATTATATTACTAATAATACTAGTAATTGAGATTATAATCTATCTTATACTATTCAAGATTTATCAGATGATAGTCTTAGAACAAGTAATAATTCTGTAAATTTAGAAGTAAATAACCTCATAAGAATAATAAAAGCAACAAGTATAGATACAGATACCGATGGTTATATTGATGGATACAATATAACACTCAATCAAGATATCTGATCTAATATTATAAATACTGCAAACCTAGTTATTTCAGACAATGATAATACTGCTACGAACTTAAGTTTCACAAAACTTACTGATAATACAGCAATCATTAGATTTGATGACAATATATTTCATTCTGGAAATACACCTGATATAAATATTACATCAACTCATAACAGCTATGATTCTGAAATTTATAACTTATGAGTTATAGAAGATACAGCTGCTGCATATTTGTCTACTATTAATTGAACTGTCTATAATTGATCTGCAACAACTATTACTACAATACCAAGCAATCTAGAGTTCAATTTTTTAGAACCAATTAGATCAGAGGATATTTCATGAGTAGAAATTCAACTCAGTGGTTGAAATGTAACATGAACTCATGCATTAAATACGGATAAAGATACTCTTGTTTTTACACCAAGTTCAGCATTCACTCAATGAAATTATTCAGTAGTATTTAATAATGATATTATTGATATAGCTGGGAATATTATGTGATTGAGCTCTGCAGCTATCACTCTTTGAACTCCTTCAACTTGAGGTTGAGGAGGTTGATGATGAGGTGGTGGATGAGGAGGATGAATTAGTGATACTAATTATGAATTAGAAAAATATCTGACAAAAATTCATACAAAGATTTCTAGATTAAAATCATGATTGAACGAATATGTCGGGACTCTTAATTTGGATACAGATAATGTTCTGACTTCTACATGAGAAACAATAGAGTTAAGAGTAAATAATAAATCTATTTCAAATGTAAAAATTCCAGAAAATACTCATATAATAAATTATAATAATGAACAGAATAATATATTTTATCCTGCAATACAAATGGATGAAACTGATATAATAACAGATGATTTCATTACTATTAATTCACAAGAGATAATTCCTGGAGAAGTAGCAGGATTATATAAATTTAACCCAAATATGAATCTAGACAGTTCTTTATCTCATCTCGTTGAGTTAGAACTTATATTAAAAAGAATCGTATCATTCTACCCCGTACATGTATATCATTTAGATAACTTGGATGATGGATGGAAAAGAATAGATGATATAGATTATATTATGGATCCAGAGACTAATACTATATCAATAAATACTGATAAATTTGGATACTATATAATTATTCAAAATAAGTATCTCATAGAAAATCCTAAGAAAATATCTGAACTATGAGAAATAGATATTATTTGAGAAGATAATCTTAATGATAGTCTGAATTTTAGTAATCTAGAAGAAAAATTAAACGAAGCTCTTCAAATATCAGCAATAGAAAAATTGGCTCACAAATTTTATCTAAAATTTGTACCAAATATGAGTTATTTTGATTATTTTGTATCATTTGATACGGATATAGCTAAACAATATAATAATTATGCTCAAGCTCATTATAATATGTTTATTGCACTAGAAAAATATGTACTTACAAAAGATAATTCAGAAAAAACAAAAGTTATTCAAAATCTCAAAATAATAGCTCAAGCATTCAGTGCTGAAAAAGATTTAAAAACAAAATATATTACAGTTATAAATAATTATTTTGTTCCAAATAATAGTCTCATTAAAAAAGCTACTACATGACTAAGAACTAAAATTGAGAATAAGTTAAATACCTTAGTTGCTACTAATTCTATTACTCTAGAAGAATATAATACAGCTAAATCTAGCTATAATGATTTCATACTTCATTTAACTATATTCTTTGAATATGATAAACTAGAAACTGCTCGTATAGAAGCTCTCAAACAAGCAAGAATATTTATACCAATATATAATAAAAAAATAATTTCTCAAGAATCTGTAATATTGATTCCTGAAAATATTATTTCTGAAGAAAAAGAAGATGATATTATTGTTGAAACTCCTATAATTATAGAAGAAACTAATACAGATACAGTAACTCAAAGAGTTTACTGAGATGTATATTATTTTGATAATGAATTACAACTTGAAAATTATAATGAAGATGTAACTCATTTACAAAAAATCCTTCTTCGTGAATGATATTTTGATTATGCAACTACTTGATATTATTGAGAAATTACAGCTCAAGCAGTAAAACAATTTGCATTCAACAAACTTGGTTTAGATGTTACATGAAATGTATTTACAAGAGAAATAATCAATTGATTATTAGCTCAACCTATGAAATAAAAAATATACTCAGAAATGAGTATATTTTTTAAAACAAACAAAAAGAGAGAATTTATAATTCTCTCTTTTTTCCATATAACAGTAGATTGTTCCCTCCTAACCTATAACCATTATACTCATTAGACATTAACACAACATTAATTTTTCAGACTTTTTTTAAAAATGTATCTTATATCTCTATAAAGCAATAGTTTATAGCAATATTATCTAAAAATTGACTTATATCTTCGATTTTTATAACAATTGTATTATCATTTTGTAATGGATGTATTCATATTTCTGATCATTCTAACGATCTATTAAAGATTACTGTAATATCTTTTTCTACATTATTAATAGTTGCAAATGGACTCACATGACCTGGTTTTACTCAGATTTTTTCTATCATGAGTTCTTCTGATACAAAACTGATTTTATTTTCTCAAAAATATTTTCTAATAATATTTCAATCAAGACGTTTATCATCCTCTATAACAACCATATAAAATTTATTTTTTTGTTTATTTTTCAGTAACAAGCTTTTTACTCTTATACCAGGTATATCTATCCCCTTAGCATCTTCACAACTAAATGCTGGTTCGTGTTCATAGTTGGTATATTGTATTTCTAATTGCTCTAAAATATTGAATATTTTTTCTCTCATTTCTTTTTTTAAATATAAGTTCACTTTATTTTACACACAAAAAAAAGAAAGCAACCTATTTTCCCTCCTTTTTGTCGCTATCTTTCCGGCTATAAAGGTCTCCTCTCCAAACCCTTAGCATTTATATAATAATGATAGGTCCTTAAATAAACCTTAATATAAAACTTTTTTATAGACAACTGAAATTTCTTATTTATTACTTATGTTTCTAATTTTATAACAAAATTCATAAAAGACTGTTTTTATTGAACAGCCTTCTATGAAAAATACAAAGCATTGCCCTTTACACGAGGCAGCATTATAATACTCTTGTAGGCTTAAGTGAACCTTAAGGAAAATAAAAAAGTATAAAATAATATTTTATACTTTTTTATTTGTATTTTTTGTCTTTGTAATCGTTGTTTTTTGGTTAGTTTTATTTTTCTATTTTATCTTTTGTTTCAGTAGTTTTTGTAATGAAACTATTATTAATATTTGAGAGTGCTATAGAAATTCATGTTCCAGAATCTTTTAATCCAGATTTTTCTAGTATCGTTTGAAATTCTCCTCTATCTTCAAATGCTTCACCTCATCAAGTACGAACATTATCAATATTTAATGGTTCACCAATATCTCAACTAATCATTCTATTCATAAATTCTGCAAATATTACTTTTTCAGTAAGAGTAATATTTTTATTATCAAAACTATTTTCATATCCTAATACACCTCCGTCTAGATCAATTTTTCTATTGAATCCCATTCTATTTCTTAAACCGTCGAATCCACTTGTATTTAATTGTTGTAATAAATTATTTGTAATACTAGTTGGAATAAGATTAAATCAGATACCTTGTAAAAATTCTCCGATTTCTTTAGTTTTTACATCTTGATTTTCACAAGCTTGTGTAAATAAATTTAATTCTTGTGAGTATTGAGCTTTT
>Ga0233426_10002133_pt1 | contig 16977 bp, 14 predicted proteins | sample SI_118_April2016_6_FD_179875 | JGI IMG/M metagenome (GOLD analysis project Ga0233426, IMG submission 179875) | Seawater microbial communities from Saanich Inlet, British Columbia, Canada - SI_118_April2016_10_MG | ecosystem: Environmental > Aquatic > Marine > Inlet | place: Canada: British...
CATAGATCTTGAGTTTTCAGTACGAATCGGTATCATGGGCGCCTTTACGAGGGCCGTTAGCTCAGTTGGTAGAGCAGTTGGCTTTTAACCAATTGGTCCCGCGTTCGAGTCGCGGACGGCCCACCAAAATCAGGGGGTTTCGTAGTTAATAGCTACTTTGCCCCCGATTTTTTTCCGACACTTTTCCGACATCCCTGTTCCTCGCCAGAGTTAACGTCGGTGTTTGTGCAATATCCGTGCGTACTACCCTCTCACTAGCTTCAATCAGTTCACTGAGTTCTGCAGCAGAATAGTGCGTTGTAATGTCCCCGTTAGAATGACCCAGCAGAGCTTTCCGAGTTTCGATAGGCACACCTGCTGCTCTCAAACGTCTTCCAAAAGTATGCCGCAAATTATGCACCCCTTTGAGGACGGTTGAATCAACAGGAAGGCCCGTTTTCCTCCAGGCGTTCCGCCAACCACTATTATGCAATCTTGTCATCGGTCTTCCTTTGAAGGTAAAAACGTATTTCTCGTTTATGCCTCGGCGCGAAGTAATGACCTTTTTTGCAAGAGTGTTCAGCGTGACTACTCTTTCCGTTCCCGTCTTGGTAAAAGTTTCAGGCAATACAAATACTGAAGTGCCTAAATCCTTTATGCGAAGCTCCCAATCCCACCGGAGCTCCTTGGCAAGAGTGCTTCAACGTTCTTCGGTAGGTCGCTTCGATCTTTAGGCTAGCGCCACCACACTGAATGCAGTCGGGGCTGCACTTGGGTCTGTCATAGACCTTAAAATCACCTTACCGATCACAGAGTCGACCTTGGGCTCTTTAATGCCTAAGATGATACTTGCGTGGGATTGAGGTCACGAACATCGTCAATACGCACCACACTCTGAGTGACCCGACTAGCGCGAGACCACAATCGCTCAGTTTCAGGTTTGATTTACCCGATCGCTCCACTGCCTCTTCAAGAAATACCGACCCTAGTAAAGCGCTCGAAAATTTGGCGGAAGGTGTTGATCTCCTGATTCGTGAAATCATGATGCCGCAGTAGTCACTAAATAGTATTCGAGTAACCAGACCAGATGTGCCCGAATGTGCACTATCCGCCATCATGAATCACTTTCAGCGATATCACGTCTCCTCGCAGGAAGCAGAACGTATCGCCAAACGCTAGGAGGATCCTGTTTCGTTTGCCGAAGATCTTGAGTCGATTTGGCCGTGAGAAATCAGGCCTTTTCCTCAGATTGATCGCTTAAAAAACAGTTGCGCTCTAACTGTTCATTGTCGATAACTAATACTCTAACGGGGTTATAATGAATTAATACAAGGAGAGCTCAATATGGGTCCACTAAAAGGCTTGAAGATCATTGAAATGGAAGGGCTGGCACCAGGTCCCTACACCGCAATGCTGCTAGCTGATATGGGTGCCGATGTCCTCAGAATAGCGAGGCCTATACCTATGGAGGCCAACGCTGATGTATCGACAAACTTTTTGAACAGAAACCGAATCTCAATTCCTCTTGATGTAAAGTCAGAGTCTGGGAAATCCGCGCTAATGGACCTTATCTCTAATGCAGACGCGCTAATTGAAGGTTATCGACCTGGCGTCATGGAAAAGTTGGGGCTGGGACCAGAGGCTTGTTTTTCACGGAATTCAAGACTGGTGTATGGACGAATTACAGGTTGGGGACAAAACGGCCCATTAGCACAAGCTGCGGGTCATGATCTAAACTACATTGCGCTCACTGGCGCGCTTCACTCCATGGGCTCCAAGGAAGGTCCACCACCGGTTCCTTTAAACCTATTGGGAGATTTTGCTGGTGGAGGCATGTTATTGGCCCTTGGAATTCTCGCGGCGATTATCGAAGCCAAGCATTCAGGTGAGGGACAAGTTGTTGATGCGGCTATGGTAGACGGTGTTTCATCGATGATGACTTACATCCATAGTTTGAAGGCTAACAGTTTGTGGAGTGACGAACGTGGAGAAAATATTCTTGACGGCTCAGCGCCCTACTACGCTGTCTATGAAACGTTTGACAAAAAATATATCAGCATCGCCGCAGCTGAACCAAAGTTTTACAAAAAGATGCTGGAACTGACAGGATTGAGCGACGCGGAGTTGCCGCGTCAAAATGATCGTGGATCCTGGCCGTTGCTTCGCGAGCAACTGGCTAAAACATTTAGATCAAAGACTCAAGCTGAGTGGGTTGCCATTATGGAGGGCACGGATAGTTGTTTCGCGCCTGTCTTATCAATACCAAATGCCATCGAGCACCCCCACAACAAAGCACGGGAAGCATTTATTAATGTCGATGGGCATCTTCAACCAGCACCAGCGCCAAGATTTATGCGAACACCGGCGGCGGCGCCAACAGCGGAGATTTCATTAGCCGAACAAAGTGACCTTGTTCTCGACGAGTCCTGGGGGGTTTCTCCCGAAGCTCTCCAAGACTTAATTAATCTGTCAACACTGCAGCCGTCTAAATAATGGGGGCGTGATTGCCCCCCTATTTAGTTTTCCTGCGTTCTGGCTTCCTCCAGCAACAGTGGACCAGTTATTGTCTTATTTCTTTGTCGCTTCTTATCTTCGTACTTAAACTCAAAACAGTTGTAGCCGATGGAAAAGCTGACTGGACACACATCAGTGTTAGACAATACAAAAATTAGCTAAGAGAGCTCATAACGAATAGGTAAAGATTTTGGACCCCCAACAAAATTTGTAATTGTTCTGGCAGGAACTCCTGCGAGTGAGACGGATTTTAGTCGCGGAATCAGTTCTTCAAAGAATATTCTCATTTCCATTCTTGCCAGATGCATGCCGATGCAAATATGAGGACCATACCCGAATCCAATATGTCGGTTGGGTTTTCGATCGATTATAAACTCGAAGGGTTTGTCAAAAGCGGCCTCATCACGATTTCCTGAAGGAAAGCAAAGCACTACCCAATCACCCTTTTTCACCTGTTGGTCATGAACAACACAGTCTGCCGTAGCAATCCGTGTAAATTGATGTATCGGCGTTGTCCAACGGATCGATTCCTCAACTAGTGAAGGTATCAACGACAGGTCAGCTTTCACCCGCTCGAATTGATCAGGGTTTTCACAGAGAGCCCACATGCCGCCGGATACAGAAGAAGAAGTTGTATCATGACCCGCAAATGCTGCGCTGATGTAATACCCCATCGCATCGACATCACTAATTGGCTCTCCATCAATCGTGGAATTGGCAATCACCGAGATTAAGTCATCGGTCGGTTCACGCCTTCTCGCATCTGAAAAAACCTTAAAGTACGCGTTAGTCTCCCGGATCACATCAGCGACTGAACCTGCTGATTCCTGTGCTGACACACTTGAGCTGGTTCTGTTTAACTCGGCATCATTATTACCAAAATACTGCTGTGTCCATTTAAGAATTCTGGGTTCATCCGCTGCGGGAACACCGAGCGCACGCATAACAACGAGCAGTGGATAGTGGTAGGCAATGTCTTTAACAAAATCACAGGTGCCCCCAAGATCAGCCAGCTTGTCGATATAGTCTCGCGCGATCCCTCTAATACTATTTTCCAATGGCCGCAGGTTTTTTGGTTGAAACCACCATTGCGCCAATTTTCTGTACTTGTCATGATCGGGTGGGTTCATCGCAACGATGCTTCGAAAGGTCGCTTCCTGTCCGGCGGCTTTTGCCGCCTTGACGGAATCGTTGTCTAACAGCGGCCCGAGGCCACTTAGAAATACATCATTGTTTTTCGCAACTTCCTGTATATCTTTGTACGTAGATGCAACCCAGAACGGATTATAGTTTTCAATCGTGGCACGGGCGAAAGGATAATCTCTACGAATTAGTTTGAGCGTTTCATGGAGACTATCCCACTCCGCATAGGACTTTGGGTCTGCAACGGTTCGGGCCAGATCATCCGGTAGTCGGGCGGCGGTTGGCTCATTCATATCGGAGATCCTCCTTCAAAGAATAAATGCAACGCGCCCATGGGGACGAAGCTCTTCAAGATCTAATACGACCCTTTTTTGCCGAATTAGAAAGTTGGCTTCTCCACCCCGCTCCAGCAAATATTCTGCATGCGCAGGAAAGACTTGCAAGGTAGAACCCTGCGAACGGTAGACTACAAAATTTGAAGTAACTGTTAGCCTGCCGTTGTCATCCGACTTAACCTGAACGTTGGAGATGACTCGACGCAACGTAGAACGCGGAGATTCTGCCCAGGCTGTCCCATTCATTATCGACCGAACACGTTGGTTCAGTAAAAAACGGTCGTCCTGAATAAACATCAAATGCTCTCGAGGGTTTCCTTCAGGCTTATCGGTTGAGGGGACGAGGTACAACAGTTCCTCTGTCCAAAGTGCCAACCAATCATCAAGCAACCAGTTATCCATTAAATCGGCTTCTCGATACAGAAAGTTCTCAACTTCATAACGAAGTATCATTCTCGCTGCTACTGGGTCGTCGGTTTTTGGAGTACTCATTTTCCGGACCTTGCGATCATGTCAACCTTTTCATAAACCCCCGATTCCACCTGGACTGGTTCTCCGGTCATTAGCTCATTGTACTTCCGCCAGAAGACCCGCATTTGCAATTCATCGGTACTCGCTGGGTGCTCTTTATCCATACCGCGTGAAAGATCATTCCACGGGTCAATTTTGTAAGAAGCGAACCCCTTTTGACAACGAGACAAAGCTTCAACATCGTCCGGTGTAGCAAGTCCCGCTGGCCCCCAAAACGTTAAGAAATCAGACTTCCTTGCATCGCTCAATGTGTCAGTAATTTCAGGCGGACTTAGCTCCCAACTGGTGACTTCCATATAACCGGGTTCTTCAGGGTAAAAAGTTCTGACCGTACATCCCATCCCTAGATCCACAATCACGAGATTTGGAAAAATCACCACATTCCTCCCACCCAGAATTCTGTCGGTCCATTCCTCTCCATACTTTTCCGCCAGATGCTGCCTTCGCTCCTTGTAGTCTTTACCCGCCTCTTCGCTATGAAAGGCTCGCGCAAGGCCCGCGGGACGATCTCCTTTTGAATGATCTGATGCGCCAACCGCCGCGTGCCCATTACCCAGATCAGCGGCACCACCCCCAAGGCCTTTCCCACCTCCCGTTCGTTTCTTAAAGTCAGCACCGCTTGCAGATATCATCTGGATATAGCGGTTGTGGGTGGTCATAGCGTGATACCCATCCGCGCTATTCTCTGCAAGTAGCTTCCAATTTGCTTGCATACTATACAAGTGAGAACCATCGGCTATTTGCATCATCGTATCCGACTGGTCTGCCACCAAATCAATATAGTCAGTAGCGTTGGCGAGATAATCAAAGAGACTTTCGGATTGATCCTTGTCCCAACACAGGAACCAAAATCCTCGATAGCTATCTACATGGGGAGGCCTCGGCAAACACCGTTCAGATTTCTTCCAACCATCCGGGTAATCATCTTCCTGCGGCATCGAAGTCAACTTGCCATCAGTGTTAAAAGACCAGCCGTGATAAAAACACCGCATGTTTCGGCCATTGCCTTCTTTACGCGTCTCGAGAATCATGCCTCGGTGGGTACACACATTCACCAGAACATTAATGTTGTCTTCTGAACTTCGGGTAAATATCACCGGGCGACCGCCGACTCGACGGGTCCGAAAATCATGAACATTTTGTAATTCCGACTCATGCCCAACATACAACCAGCACTTATCAAAAATCTTCTCTCGCTCCTGTTCCAATATCCCGGGTTCAACCATTGTTGCCCGGTTCACCCAGAATTTTGGTGTTTCCCTATCATCAATTATCAGTGGTAATTCATCCATCTCTGCCATCTCCTAATGTGCACACCTGATTCGTTACATTTGATTCAGGATGTAAAATATGTGAATCATCAATCTATAAACCCAGAAACCGTGCAGCCGACTCATAGCGCACTGAATTTTCATTTTTAACATCCGCTGTCGTCACAAAACCGTCGAGGTCGATTTCCCTGATCGCAAACGGATAGTCTGTGCCACAGAAAACCTGACCCGGGGCAAAGTCATTCGCCAAATAGCTCATGTACCCGGGGTCGTAGACGAGGCTGTCGTAAAAGAACCCCGTCGCATAGTGCATTGGAGTTTTCGGCACCCGCCCCTCGAACCCATTGGTTAACTTCCACCCCTGAGTCAAACGATGTACAAGTGAAACAATAGCACCGCCACCATGACTGAAACCAAACTTGAGATTGGGAAACCTATCAGGGACACCAGCGTGAATGAGCGATATGGCGGTTAGTGCGGTATCAAGGGGAAACGCCGCAAAAGGTATCAGCTCTGGTGTTAGCTTTAGCCGTTCTGCCCCGACGGGATGCAACGCATGAATAAAAACTGACAATTGTTGCGCTTCGGCCTCGGCAAAAAAGTCATTGAACTTTGGGTCACCGAGTAAATCACCGTTAATGTTGCTGCCTAGTTCAATACCGGAAAAACCATCCGCCTTTAAGCGGCCCAATTCTTTGGCGGCTAATTGCGGATCTTGTAATGGCACAATGCCAAGACCGGAAAATTGAGCCGGCTTGTCATTCACAGCAGTTGCTATGGTCTGATTCATCCAGCGACACATTTCAAGACCAGCGTCCGGTTTAAACCAGTAAGACAATAATTCCGGCATGGGTGAAAGCGCTTGACGGGTCACCCCAGCCTGCACCATATCATCCATTCTTTTTTTCATATCCCAGGAGCGATGATCTAGCGCTCTGAAGGGTTTGTTATCAATCAAAATATTAGCTTCAGTTGGACTTGAACACTGCATACATGGCCAGCGTTTCTCGGGGACAGGTAGCGAATAAGCCGGAAACGTTTCCGGCACTATATGTGTGTGAACATCAATCAAGTCCATGACTTCGTATCCTGACTTTATTTGAAGGTGGCAAAACACTTCTGAGAGTTAAAGATCCAGGTATCCAAATAATCAATAACGTTTGCCTTACGTTCCTCAACAACACCCGCCAGACATATCCAGTTCTTGAATTCCTGACTTCCCGCGTCATCTATTGCTGAATTTTCAATATCCCGCCATTTACGCTGCTCACCCTGACACAATTCATCATGACGCCGACGATCAAACTCTCGATCGGGATAGAGCCAGTGATTCTTTTCGGTAAGAAAGGCATGGGACCAACCCGACGATGCCGTCACTACAAATCTCTCTGGTCTGGCATCCAACACTTCTCGCAACGTCTGGCCAAGCTCGAAACAGCTTCTAGGTGTCGGACCTGCTGGACCTGGCGCGTCAAGATAAGGATCTTTTTCAGATTCCGAACGCTGATCAAATAGTTGTGCCATACCGCCCTTGGTGTGTATGACACCGCTACCGTAACAATTCACAGAGATTGGAATAACAGGGTAATTCCAGCCTTTTTTATCCCAATCTAAAAATACGAATGCATTGGCGAAGGCATGGGACAGATGGGGAAACCTGGAGTATTTGTAAGAATATGCAATCGGTCGATGACGGGAAATCACAGCGTCAGCAATCTCCCGACCAATTCTGCCAGCACCTGGTACTTCATATTCATGTGAAGAGTCAACATTCCAGATATTAGGTTTGTCCTTTAGGAAGGTTGAAAATGGCGAAGATGGAAAACTGTCCATGCAATACATATTGAAAGGCGGAATAACGTCTTCCTTAAAATTTTCGTACTGATCATCACCAAATACGATGACGGCATCAGGTTTAAAATCGTCAATCTCGCGGCGAACCTCAGCGAGTGCGGCTTTGTGTCTTTCCTGGTGTTCCAAGGCTACCGCATGCTCATTGTCCCAGTCTTCGCGCATACTCTCGGGCCACGACGCTGGGTCTTTCATTTCCTGCGGAACCAGGTGACTATTCATCACCATCCGAAGCAGGTCAGCATAGTGATCTGGTTCTCCAAGAAGCGGTGGGTAGTGAGTAATGCCGACACCTAATATTTCTCCCATCGTTATTCCTTTTTCTCGCAAATGGATTCTTAGTACTAATAATTATTGTTAGTCACTTCATCTATCAGACTACTGCCGGATCCCAGGCCCAGTATCGCGCGAGAGCCCCGGCATCAACCTTAATATCTGTGCCTGTCAACATACTTGCATCTTCCGAGGCGAGAAACACAGCCGTCTTCGCATAGTCAGATGGGCCGGGAAGCTGTTGCATGGGGATAGATTTTCTAAATCCATCCATCACGGATTCGAATTTTTCGCTATCGACTTTCGGTCTTCCCCACTTCGCTGCTCGATCAAAACCTTCTTCCAGCGCGGTTGCAGTAGGCGTTAAACTATTCACTCGAATACCATACTCCGCCAGTTCCATTGCCACTGACCGGGTAAAATTCAATAAGCCGGATTTACCGGTACAATACCCTACGTTTCCCGGTTGGCCCTGATGCCCCGCTGTCGAGATGATATTAATTATGGAACCTTGTCGTTTCTGATCGATCAAGGCACTTGCTACATATTTTGTAAACAGAAATGAACCGGAAAGTATGATGCCAGTTTGGCGCTCCCACTCCTCCAGCGTCATATCAAGCACACCTTTCTGTTTAAACATCACAGCGTTATTGACTAACACATCCACAAAACCAAATTTCTGCTGTGCCTGTTCCAGGGTCGATTTCACCTGCGTCTCATCGGTTACATCACAGACCACACCGAGTGCATCGGCACCTCGACCCTTTAAGTATTCTGCGCACTCGTACGCATTTTCAGGCATAACATCAACACAAACTATCGCCGCGCCTTCGTCGGCCATGCCCTCAGCGATACCGCCACCGATGTTTGGGCTGGAACCTGTGATCAATACCACCTTACCCGTTAGTTTTCCTGACATGCTACGCTCCCGTATGATCGATCATCATATAGTTCTCGCCGCATCATATGCCTGAGCAATATTGGCGAATATTGTCCCGCTGTTTTCTGACTTCACATCTTTTGCATCACCCACAAATATCGTTTCGGCGCCAATGGATTTCACTAGATCTCCAACTGAACGGTTCGACTTTCTATCGCTGGCGAAAACAATCGTATCAACGCCAGCGAGCATTTCCCGAGTCTCTCCCGTCACCAACCAGACATCATCATTTCCGCCAACCTCAATGTCGGTGACTTCTTTTACTCTACGGATGTTTTTCGTTTTATGCCTGTTGAGCAGATACCAACGATCGTGTGCAGCCAGTTTTTGAGCGAAATGCGTAGTGCCCTCTGCAACAATCACTTCACGGTTGCCGTCAGCAAGATAATCCGCAACCAGCATTCCATTCTGATCACCTCCAATAACCAGTACTTTTTTCCCAGCGACCAGGCCTTGTTCAAGCAAATCATCCATCATCATAATTTCAATATTGGCGGCGTTCATTACAATACCCATCAAACCCTGGGGAACTTCTGGTTCGCTACCTGCTGCAACAAATACCACTTCTGGTTGCAATGCTTTAATTAACGATTCATCTACCAGCGTGTTGAGGCGCACATCAACGCCATATTTCTTCAATTGACGCTCATACCAGGGCAATATGTCCGCAATTTCCTGCCTTCCTGGTATCATCCCGGCCAGCGTGATCTGTCCACCAAGACGCGATCGAGACTCGCACAGCGTCACGTTATGACCTGAAAACGCCGTGCATCGTGCAGCTTCCATGCCAGCAAGACCTCCGCCAATCACCAGAATATTTTTCGGGTTATCTTTAGAAGCACCTTGAACATCAATACAGGTCAGCTCTCTCGACATTCTCGGATTAACCACACAACTTGCAGCGCCCCCTCTAATCAAATGTTCATCTATACAACCACGACAATCCGCAAGGCACGGTCTGATATCGCTCAATTCACCTCGCCTCGTCTTGCCAAAGATATCGGAATCGGCAATTGTGGGTCTACCAAGACACACAAAATCTGCCTTGCCTTCGGCAACCAGGTCCCTCGCCATCACTGGATCTTTGATTCGGCCGATTGTACCAACGGGAATTGAGACAGTTGGCTTCACAGCTTCCGCGAGGAACGTGTAACAACCTTGTGGTTCGTACATTGGTGGAATCGTTAGCTTGGGAGAACCAACAAGCCCCGCCGTCACAGTAATATAATCAGCCCCAGCGGCTTCAGCCAGCGGCGCTAATCGACAGCTTTCTTCGAGTGTCCAACCATCATTTCCGAGAAAGTCATCTCCATTGAATTTAAGGCCTACGCCAATTCGATCCCCTACTGTCGCCTTAATAGCAGCGACAATTTCAAGAATAAATCGAGTTCTATTCTCAAAGGAACCACCATATTTATCTGTGCGCCGATTAAATAAAGGCGTCATGAAATTGCTAATTAGATATCCATGCCCGCCATGAATTTCCACAAAATCGAACCCGCACTCGGCGACCCTAAGTGCACCTTCCGCAAAATATTGAATGATTTCGGGAATTTCATCGAGTCCAAGTGCACGATTTGGTTGACCGGTTTTACGACCCTTGCCATCGTCAGCCCTCGCATTACGAACATTAGAGGACATACCAGATGGGGATATCAGCTGATGACGACCCATCTCTGTGCCACCACCATTCCACAATTGAACACCAAACTTCGTGTCGTACTCATGCACCGCATCAACTAATTTGGTCATTGATGGGATCACATTGTCATTATGAAAACTGAGAATGTTGGGCTGTCCCGGCACAGGAGGCACAACGGTCGTCGCACCGATCGCCATCATGCCAGGCTCTCCCCTGGCTCGCTCCAGATAGTAGGCAATCATCTCCGGTGCAACTTCACCATTCTTGTCGGCTACCGCACCAGCAGACATACCTGCCATCATCAATCGATTTTTAACATTCATGGAGCCCACAGTCATTGGCTCGTACAATTCAGGAAGAAATGTCATAAATCCTCACTTAATTTTTATTGAACTAGATCAGCCCTGGGTATTGACCGCCATCCAACATTAGATTCTGACCTGTAATAAAACCGGAACCTGCGCTGCACAGAAAAGCAGCCGCAGCGCCAAACTCCTCGGGCTGACCAAACCTTTTCGCCGGAATCTGGCTTTCAAATGTGTTGCGAACCTGCTCGAGCTCTAGCCCTTGTTTCGTTGCAAAGTTCTGGTGATTAGCGGCAAGCCTGCCCGTGTCAAATTGACCAGGTAATAAATTATTTAAAGTAACATTGTGTTTTGCGACATCGCGTGCAACGCCACCAACGTAGCCTGTAAGTCCCGCTCGAGCACCATTCGAGAGGCTTAACATTGCCATCGGTGCCTTAACCATATGACTTGTAATGTTGATGATCCGACCAAACTTCCGCTCGATCATTGGGTCCAAAACGGTATTGATAAGCTCAATCGCAGACAACATATTGCCATCAAGTGCTTTAATCCAGTCCTCACGGGTGAGCTGACGATAGTCACCAACGGGTGGACCTGCTGCATTGTTGATGAGTATGTCCGGATCGGGGCATTTCCCCAGTAGCGCATGCCTGCCTTGTTCCGTCGTCACATCAGCGGCGACGTAATCAACGGAAAAACCACTGGCTTCAGCAATCTCTCCGGCTGCTCGTTTCAGGGTTTCTTCAGTACGAGCGGCAAGCACTACTTCTACGCCTTCATTTGATAACGCCTGCGCACAGGCTCGGCCCAACCCTGCACTTGCCCCACAAACTATCGCGCGACGACCTGACAAACCTAATTCCATTTCAACCTCACATTTACTTAGCCAAAGGACTCATGAACCATCTGTTGCCAAAGGGTCATCAACCTATCGATTTCTTTGTTTCCCGCTTTTAGCATCGAACGAATCGCAAACCCACGAACTAGGCTTGCTGTCATCGCTATCATGTCTTTTGCATCATCGGCAGCCCAACCCTGGTCAACAAGAATCCCGAGCCACCCATCTTCCGCATAACTTCTAAATATCCTGTGTTGTCTGGCGATTTGACGCCTTAGTTCTGGGTTATCTGAGGCACCTTTCGCGACATCCATCGCGACATCAAAATTCGCAGAAAAATAGTAGTCGCGACAATCGGTCGTAATCGCCGATATGATTTCCTGACTCTCTGTGTAACGTTCCAGATTTTGGATCGTGTTCAATCTCGCTGCACCAATGGCATGCTCGATCGCAGCCATCGTCATTAAGTCTTTTGTCGGAAAGTGGTGTAGTTGGCCACCCTGGGACACCCCAGCCTCCTTTGCCACTGAAGCAACGCGAAAGTTTGCATAGCCTTTTTCGCGAATCAGGTTAAAGGCAGCTTCAGCCAGTTTCTGCTGAGTAATGGACGATCTCTCTTCCTGGGTTCTTCTATTTGGTGTAGCGGACATTGCAGCATGGACCCCATAACTAATGCATTCATTTCCAGTTTACGCTCTATGGCTTACAGCGAATGTAACAAGACGTTTATACTGTATGTATGACAAACTGTAAAGCCCGCACTCAGACATACAAAGGCAATACAACGAAATAACACTGCTATTGCAGCGTATACGCACACTAATTAGCTGAAAAACAATTTTAAATTTTCACACACATGGCGTTTACAAACAGTATAGACACCTTGTAACATGCTGAACAAGCAAATTTGGCACTACATCGTTCCTATGAATGGTGGTTTCATTATCCTGAAACCATTACTAAAACAGGCAGGTACACACATGGATTTCGAACTCCCAGCTGAAGACGACCCCCGTAGATTGGAAGTACGCAAGTGGTGTGATGAGCACCCTAAACCAACAGGGATGGAACTTGCGAAACAGGGTTATGTCGTTCCGCATTGGATTGCCCCTTGGGGACTTGAAGCTGAACCGGAACTTCAGCTCATATTGGATGACGAACTGGACCGTGCAGGTATCAGAAGACCTAACAACTCCGTCGCAATCAATAATTGTGGTATTTCACTGGTAGTACACGGTACCAAAGCCCAACAGGATCGCTATCTTTGGCCAGCTTTATCGGGAGAGGAAATCTGGTGTCAATTGTTTAGCGAACCAAGTTCCGGTTCGGACCTCGCGAGTTTGCAAACCCGTGCAGTGAAAGACGGCGATCACTATGTGATTAATGGATCAAAGATCTGGACGTCCCTGGCACATCGGGCAAAAGTAGGGATCATGGTTGCAAGAACAGATCCCAGCGCACCCAAACACCGAGGCCTTTCGACGTTTATTGTCGACATGGATGCACCAGGAGTTGAAGTGAAACCCATCGACGACATGACAGGGTATCCCAACGAATACAATCAGTGCTTCTTCACCGATGTGCGGGTTCCTGTTGAAAACCTTCTCGGCGTAGAGGGAGATGGCTGGAAGATCAGCACTTCACAACTTCAGACCGAACGGGTGGCCCTGGCAAAACCTGGCGCTATTTGGGGCACAGGACCTGGCGCCCGGGATATGGTTCGGGGTCTGAGTCAATCTGAAGCATTTGAAGACCCGCTGGTTCGACAGCAAGCTGCAACCCTCTATATCGAAAGTGAAATTCTTCGACTATTAAAATACCGAAACCTGAGTGACAGATTACAAGGTCGTCCAATCGGGCCTGAATCTGCAATTCAGAAGGTGTTATCGGCGCCACATGGTCAGCGCGTTATGGCCATGACTCTGGAGCACATGGGGCCGCGCGGACTAATTTCAAAAGAAAAACCTTTTGAATCACCAGATGATAGAGACGAATGGAATTGGGGCATTTGGTTCAGTCCTGCGGTCACCCTAGGTATCGGTACAACAGAAGTAATGAAAAATGTCATATCGGAACGCCTCTTAGGAATGCCGAGAGAAAATGACCCAGATATCAAGCGCCCCTGGAAAGACACGGGTAAGAAGAAGGAGGCAACATCATGAATTTTGCATTCAATTCCGATCAAGATTTACTCCGCGATACAGCTGCACGCCTACTGAGGGATAAAGTCAATCTTGAGCAACTTACGAGCCAGGGAAATAAACCTGACACGACCTACGATGAATCACTTTGGCAAGCAATGGTTGAAATGGGCTGGCCAAGCTTAATCATACCGGAAGCTTATGGCGGATTGGGACTCAGTCTGATTGAGTGGACTGTGCTAACAGAGGAGTTTGGTAAGACGCTAGCCCCCTGCCCTTACCTCGGTAACTACTCAGGTACACTTGCCATGCTAGCTGCAGGTACGGACTCCCAGAAACAGACTCTATTGCCTGGCGTAATTGACGGCACACTCCAGCTCGCTTTGGCATGGAACGAGCAAGAGTCAAAAGAAGATCCAACACTGGTGGACTCCAGTGTCACCGAGAACAAACTCACCGGCAGCAAACAATATGTCGTCGATGCCGATACCGCCACACATTTAATCGTCACTGCTCGAAATGCAAAGAATGAAATTCAGTTTTATGTGGTCGCAACGAATCAGACGGAAGTTAAGATAGAGGACCTACCCTGGATGGATGTAACAAGGCGGGTTAGTCACATTACATTTGATGCTGCGGCTGCGGAACCTATGTCTAATTCATTCACAAACAGCTGGAGCTGGATAGCAGATCGAATCATGCTCAGTCTTGCATCTGAGAGCGCTGGCGGCGCATCTACCATTCTGGAAAAAACAGTCGCCTACACCAAAGAGCGGGTGCAATTTGGGAAAACAATCGCCTCCTATCAGGCTATAAAACATAAATGTGCCGATCTGCTGACACAGGTTGAATCTGCGAAGACATTGACCTATTACGCCGCATGGGCACTCTCCGATGCAGGCTCGGATTCCTCAGACGAAGCGTCAATCGCCGCGGCTATGGCAAAAAGTTACGCGACTGATGCATACAAAACCTGCACGGCTGAAGCGATACAAACCCATGGCGCCATTGGTTTCACCTGGGAAATGCCAATTCATCTCTACTACAAGCGCGCTCGCGCTAATGCAGTATCGATCGCAACATCAAATCAGCTACGAGAGATCCTGATTCAAAAGGTGGCGGCAGCATGAATGAAACACGAAGCTCATCACTACCCTTAGAAGGCATTCGAGTGCTCGATTTCACCTCTATGGTCTCCGGTCCCTACTGCACAAGGCTACTTGCAGATATGGGTGCCACCGTAACCAAGATTGAATCACATACAGGAGATTTACTGCGATATGCAGCGCCCCAAAGCGAATCCGGTAGCCGCTACTTTCAAATCTTTAATGCAGGCAAACAAAGCTTGACCCTCGATTTGAAGTCAAACGAAGGGCTTGCAATCGCTGCAGAGCTTGCCGAGAACAGCGACATTATTGTCGAGAACTTCAGGCCGGGTGTACTCGCAGGGCTGGGCCTTGGCTATGATAAGTTATGCACAACGAACCCGTCACTTATCTATTGCTCCATATCCGGGTTTGGACAAACTGGCCCCATGAAAGACTGGCCAGCTTACGCGCCAATTGTCCACGCGCTGAGTGGATTCGATTCTGTTTTTATGCAAACCCAGGAAGCAATGGATGAACCCCCTATTGCGAGTATCCAGATTGCGGATGTCGTCACGGGTGCATTTGCTTTTGGGGCTATTCAAACGGCACTGGTAAAACAACTTCGTACCGGTGAAGGAGAGTATATAGACTCAACACTGATCGAATCGGCGATGACCCTGATTTCCAGCGATTTCCAAGTGCCGCAGGTTCCAATAAAACAAAAAATCACTACATACAAAGCTGTGAAAACGAGTGATGGACATGTGATGCCGGTGATCATTTCTGACAAGGCTTTTCAGAACCTTGCTAGGATCATTAAACCAAGCTGGCTTGAAGACTCGGAACTACAAAACATTCCCGGCAGAGCAGCCCGCTCAGAGGAAATTCACACAGAAATTGAAAACTGGACGAAATCTCATACTTCGGAGGAATGCCAGAATACGTTCATGGCCGTGGGAGTTCCTTGCGCATCATATCCAACACCTGAGCAAGTACTCGACAATGAACACTTAAAGGATCGCGGCACCTTTTCGAGTTTGAACGACGGAGCCAGTGATTTCCGTATCAACAACGCGCCTTTCAAATTTAAAAATGTTGATATATCAATCAAAACAATTGCACCAACCTTAGGCGAGCACTCAGCAACAATCCTAGCCAGTTTGCCAGGCTACAGCTCCGAAAGGATTGCTACCCTGAAGCAGACGAAAATCATTTAGCCTGCAGCTCGAAAGCTGTTTTCGCACAACTCGCTGTGTTTGGGTGGCTCTGGACGATTAACGGGGATGGATCGATATTATTTGACCTTACCCCATAACTAAACCACCAGCTAGTTGGGAAACTAATGCTCTTATGCTGCCAGCTCTGTAAATTATCACTTCGCTCGTTGCCAGGTGCTACCGGAAGGTGAACCGATACAACCAGTAGTGCAGAGATCAGAAAGGTCATCGAATTAAACACAAATAGGGCGTTAAAACTAAAAACCAGCAATGCCGCTGCTGAGACCAACGGAGTCATATTTTCAAGATAATAAGCCAGCCGGGACAAGGCCAGCGCTCTAATGTAGCGAGCATCATCCTGCAAGACATCAGGAATGGCTGCCTGAAAGGTCGGTGCAAATTAGATAATTATCTATCAAATATTTGAGACGTAGTACCCATTTCCTATTGACGGGGCAAAGCGACAGGTTTACTAATCTGCCTTTTTTTTATTTTGTCGAATCACAAACAACTCAGCACAAAGCCATTTGGCCTCTATTGTGAATTTCAAATTTTCATTTTGCTTTTACAGCGCAAGTTTCTGCCGCAAAGGCTAGCTCACTCTCGAGAGGTGAGCTATACGTCATTTTTGGAGGACGGAATTTAATCCCTGTGTCTCAGATTGCTTTTCCGACTATTTTCCTACACTCCGCATACCCCTATGTACCTCTTCCGACAAACTTACAATGAGCGCCGTTAGTAAAGTCCATAAAATACAGTGGGTTACAATCGGATACATAGCTTTTAACCAATTGGTCCCGCGTTCGAGTCGCGGACGGCCCACCAAGTGAGAGGGGGTTGAGTAGTGAATAACTGCTCAACCCCTTTTTTTTCGAAGCCGTTCGAACCCAACCCTTACGCCGTCTA
>Ga0233426_10002134_pt1 | contig 16976 bp, 14 predicted proteins | sample SI_118_April2016_6_FD_179875 | JGI IMG/M metagenome (GOLD analysis project Ga0233426, IMG submission 179875) | Seawater microbial communities from Saanich Inlet, British Columbia, Canada - SI_118_April2016_10_MG | ecosystem: Environmental > Aquatic > Marine > Inlet | place: Canada: British...
CAAATAAATAAACAAACAAATAAATAAATAAATAAATAAATAAATAAACAAACAAACAAATAAATAAATAAATAAATAAATAAATAAATAAATAAATAAATAAATAATTAATATTAACTTATATTAGTAGTTTTAGTTAACATAAGTTAAAAAGTAAAAGGTCATGACAAAATCGACGAAAAAAATACATAGAAGTTGGAGCAACAGTAACAGCAAGAGTAAAAGCAATAGGAGCCATTCGCAAAACAAAAACGTCACCCGAAAACGTTTCATAAAGGATCGTTGTGGTCCAAATCCTCGTAGAAAAAACGTTGAAACATGCTATACAGATTCCACATTGATGAAAATGCGAGATTTATGGAATGTACGTCAAACATTTGGTAAAATTACGAGTGACGATCCCAAACAAATTTGGAAGGAATTAAAAGAAAGCTTACAACATTCCTGCAACAGAGAATCGTGTTGGATCAAAAGTGAATTATTAGGCGGTACTCATCAATTAAGTGATAAAGAAATGATGCTGGTTCAAAATAGTTTCGCTCCTCGTGCTCCTAGCAAATGGAAGTCGTATCCAAAGACATGGCTCAGTTCATCTGATATTTCGTCAGTGATGAAACAATATGAATATTTCTATCCTGTCTTTGACTTTATTGGTCCTGCTCCTCTTGATTTTGACCATCACCTGTACAATAATAAATGCGTATGGGAAGACCTTTGCAAATTCGACGTAAATGAACAGTTGGAGAAAAGTAAGAAGAAAATCGGTATCGTCATTAATACTGACTACCACGATGAACCAGGACAACACTGGATTGCCCTCTTCATCGACCTAAATGAAAAATATATCATGTTTTTTGACAGCACTGGTCACAAACCTCCCTCTGAAGTAAATCACTTTATTAGAAGAGTGAGAAAAGACAGCAAACAAAATGGAATACCCTTGAAATTATACATCAATCGAACAAAACATCAAACGAAAAATACGGAGTGTGGTATGTACGTCATGTTCTTTATTATCGAATTGCTTACTGGAAGGAAAGAACCATCCGACTTTATGATAAACAAAATACATGATGAAGAAGCGTTCAAATTACGTGATAAATATTATCGTCATGAATAAATGAACCGTAAAAATATAGGTATAAGTAAGTAATAATATCATAGGTATTAAACATATTATGATATTATTATGAAGAACTAATTAGTATAAGAAAGATAACTAATTAAATTAATTACCAGAAAAAATAAAAGAAAAATTATGAATCATCAATCGCTCAATAGTGCCACCAATAAACGTATACTTTGGGATATTCTTAAAGATAACCATGTTTTTGATAATATGAAAAATAGTCAATACATTGCCGTAAAAAATACGTTTGATTCTGTTGTTTTAAATACAAGTAAAAATATTGAAAGTAACTTCGGGTATTATACTCATGTAGAGAAAAACAAGCTTATTATTGAACAACTCATTCCAGCTATAGAGAATATCCGATCATCACATAATAACACCGGTCAAGGATTATCTAATCCATCTATGAAAGTTATTTATGATGCAAATAATATTGGTATTGGTAATTCTAATTCTAATTCTAATAAATCTAGTCAACCACTTTTCCACGTCAAAAAATCGGAACAGTCGGAATATAATATGGAGCAGTACAATCAACAGAAACGCGACAGAGAATTATCACTCGATCAAAACGTACCTTCTGATATTGATTTCTCGGATAAATCGATGGAAAACGATTCCCCTATAGGTAATGATATGGATCGTCTTATTGCTGAACGTCTTGCCTCTAGGGAACGTGAATTGTCTATTTTTCCTGCTCCTGCTCCTTCTCCTCCTTCGAATACTTCTCTTAACAACAATACTGAAAGTATGGTTTCAAAGGAAGAAAAGAAATCAGTTACGTTCTCTACGGAAATTGATAAATCATATGATAAGGATGCGGATGCAACCGTGGATCATAATTATAGCCGTCCTGTTCCTTCACCGTCTGTTGAGCAGGAACACACTTCTTCTCCTTTCACAGGAAAATCTTCAAAATTAAAAATAAAAAGACAGGAAACACCTTCTGTAAACACATTTTCAGTTACAGAATCACAATATAACGAACTTTTGGAAAAAATAAATAAGTTGGAAATGCAAATAAATATACTTCAATCATCCATTCAAACGAGCTCAAGTGGTTCTAATTTTCCTTCCTCGTAGTATCAGGAATAAATGTCCATCCCGGATCCCCACTCTTTTCGGGAGGAAATGCAAAACATTTGTACCCACTATCATCATCGGTTTTAGATTTAGATTTACTTTTATTGTGTATCATGCAATCTATTGATGCACTTTTGACCAATTTCAAAAATGTATTTGTTTCTTGCTTCTTTATTTCTGATAATTTATCTAACTGTTGGTCGGTAGTTCCAATTTTGTTTGATGATTTGAGTGTCATGAGATATTTATAAACAGTAATATTTCTCAGCTCTTGAGGAAGAGCCTCGTGGCTATTTAGACGTCGCGCCCTGCCGATAACTTGCGTAGTAACAGCTGGATTCCAGAACGGATCGAGTAAGTGGACGAATCGAGTATTTTTTAAATTAATTCCTTCTGCAGAAGATTTGGAAATTATAAATGCTTTTGCTAGCTTACCATAAAGTTGATATTCGTTATCAAATTCATTAAGTTGATTTTTTAATTGTTCGAAATTCATCATGTTCCCATCAGGCATTTTTTCCTTATCAGCTAATTCATTCCAATCATTATTATATATTTTTCTTTTTGCTAATTTAACAGCAACAGAATCACTTGTTCTATAAGCTATGAATACTTTTCCTGATTTCTCTTTCACTTCCTTAATATTTTTAATTTTAATACTATTTCCATCTTTTTCCACTTTCATTTCAACATATTCGTTCCGTTCTAATGCCATTGACAAAATATCCGTGCCTCTTACTATAAAATTACTATAAATTAAATGGGTTCCTCTATTTTCCCTTTCACGGTTGTTTAATTGTTCAATTACTTTCTTATATTTTGGACTATAACGTTCCAATTTATTGGTTTCTTCCTGTGCATCTAGTTTCATAAAGTTTTGATCTTTCGACATCAAGTCGTCAATGCATTGCACTATATTTGTGGTGTCTTCTTGATTATAATTATCGGGTATATTGGTGCTACATGATTCTGGTAGAGCAAAATCACATGTTTGTCTCGATTTAACTTTGTAAGAGGAAGATTCCACCGCATCTTTCGTGTTCTTTCCCTTTCCCTTTGTTTTTTCTCTCTTAATATCGCGATTATATACTGTAGCTTGATAAGCACTCATTTCAAGTGAAATGTTAATAGTATTTAATTTTGCCATAGACTCATCATCCACCCCCTTAAAATACGATGACAATCCGATTATTCTTTTTGAAAACAATTCCTCTGCTTCTTTTTTACTATCATTTTTTTCTTTACTGTCTTTATTCGATTTGTTGATATTATTCAAGATTGGATCAGAGTAATACTTCTTAAACACCTCTTCCTTTTCAGGGAACGCTGTATAGCTAATTGTTTCTTTCTGAATATTTTTTTGACTTGAATGTTTTTGAATCACTCCGAGAATACGTTCATCAAAATCTTGCTCCATATCTCTGATCTCACGTTTCTTTTTAAAGACATCCTGTTCTATATTTATAAATTTTTTCGGGTTTTGTGTAACTTCAACAATATATTTATTGTTTTTATTACTTGGAAAAGAAATGTTGAAATAATCTATATCACGTATTTCTTTGAGACTTCTCTTCAATGTATCTGGATTTTTAATACTTTGTAATAAATATTTATAGGTAATTATGTTTCCACGGAGTATATTGTACAGTACTGTTAGTTCAAATGGTCTATTAATAACCGGTGTTCCTGACAGAAGAATAAATCTGGTATTTATAGCAGATTTCATATTTTCGTATATAGGTATGATGTTCTTCGTTGTAACAACGTGCACTGTTTTCTCATAAAAGTCTATTATATCTTTTCGTAATAATTTTTTTTCTTCTACTGACATTGGCTCATTGTTCGTGATATCTCTATCTTTATCAACTTCATTCGTGTCAAACTTATTAAAAAGTGTACGAATTTTTTCCCAATTTCGTTTCATCTCCTCTGGTTCACTGTTTTCATTACGTTTATTCATTATATCTTCTATATTTTTTACCTTCTTCTCTAAAAATTTTGCATCTTCTTCTTCCGTCATTTTCTTTGTTGAAATTTTCTTTGACGATTTATTTAATGGATCTTTTAATGCATTCACTATGGCGTTCGAAAAGTTGTGCACCTCGTCTATGACAATTACCTTGTTGTTTAAGTTTTCCTCTTTTAATAAAGCCATATCTGTAGATGAAGTATAACCGAAATATTTGATTTTCTTTGTTATCTTTCCGTCTATCTCTATTTTTTCAGGTATTTTCATATCAGGAAAAGACGTGTTGAACAGTTTTACCTCTTCTTGATAATTGTTTATTAATTGCTTGGGGCATACTACCAGAATCTGTTTATTTTGATAACCTTCTGCGAAAATAGCAATCGAACTAATTGTTTTGCCACTACCTAGACCATGGTACAATAGTAGACCTCTATAGGGAGAGTCCAAATTCAAATATGACATCACGATTCGTTGAGATAACATAATGTTTAATCCGGAGGAGCGAGTCGTAGATTTTGAGGTGTTATATTCTTTTTCAACATCCTTGAACCTATCCATAATGAATTTCACAAACTTTTGTCTGTTATTTAAATAAAAGTCATCAACAGGTACTTGTTTGACAGATTTCCGAGAAACATCGGCATCTACGTTTGTTGCTGTTGCTGTATTCTTTTTCTGAATTACTCTGGGGTTTTCTTCGTCACTTTCACGTGAATCATATTCACTGTCATCGCCCACGATATCTTCTTCATCCGACGAGTCACTATCTACCAGGTCATTTTCATTAACCGACTTACTTATTACCGGTACAATGTTGTATCCAAATATCCTTTTATCATTTCCGGATTCGTCATCACTGGTACCGTCTACTTCGGTAGATTCACTTCTTTTTATGTATTCTCTCAAAAAATTAGGTATATTTCCTGACATGACCTCAAATGATTCAACTCAACCAATAAAAAATAGGAAATACTGGGTTCTGTATATTATATTAGTATATAAATTTTAATTAATATAATATCATTCTTTATACGATTATGTTAGTATCTTTCTTTTTGTTTTATGAAGTTGGGTTGTATTATTTTATTTTATTTTGTTTATTGACATTTCACATGCCGTCTGTTCCGCCTTTCTCTTAATTTTATGAATTGATTTCGCGAAAAATACAAAAACACTGCCATTTTGATCGAATTCTTCATGTATCTCTCGGAAAGAACCAAAATGTTCATACGGAATGGCATTTTCAAACTTTACTGCGTGAATCGGTTGCCCTAAACATAAATACACACCCATCTCATACCCTATTTCAGGATCGTGACTATGCTCTATGTAGTGAGGTGTATCCTTGAATTCTTTCTGTATTTTCACCTGAAGTATATTTTTATAATTGTCATCATCTTGTATTAACTTCATCCAATCCACATGCTTTTCAAATATAGACTCGACAAATATTTGGGCTATCTGGAACCCAGGTCCTGTCACAAAGACATTATCAAACCACTTTTCATCATCATGTATGTCTATTTTATTGAAATCTAGAAAGAGTGCTCCCAAAAAAGACTCAAACAAACAACCCAATTTCTTCAAGTTAGTGCGAATTTTTTTCTCCTCAGCATGTCTAGAAATGATGTAATAATTATGCAATCCCATTTCATATGCCAACTTCCCAATAGATTCATTTTTCACCAAAGCAATTTTCTTCTCTGTCATAAATCCCTCGTTCTCTTTTGGAAATCGTCGGTATAAATAATATTTGGTAATGCATTCCAGTACTCCATCTCCCAAGAATTCTAGTCTCTCGTTCGATTTCGTACTTAAGGGCATACAATTATCGGGTTGGTCCATGATGGTTATATTTTCCTCCATGTTGAGCAAATGTGGACGCTTAGTGTATGATCTATGAACAAATGATCTCTTATATAAATTCAGATTATGTACTTTATCTGGAACACCATATTTCGTTAGAATAGATTGAACTTGATTCAATGTAATCTCCACATTGTCCGGATTATAAGGGTTAAATACTAATCCTTCCTCCTCACGCGTAATATCATCATCCTGAAGCAATTTATTGTCCGTCAACATAATACTAAAATAGGCACGGTAAGGAACGAACTTGTATTGGTAATTAATTACTAATGTAAATTATATTGTATTGTTTAAATCATATATTATGTATCCTCCATGTTACTCATCAATTTTCAATTTTTATTTCCTATCTAATGCTTTTACTATCTGATTTGCTAGTTTATTTACCGAACTTTTCAAATTTTCTTTTCTAATATTATTTTTTAGTGTGCACAAAATAACGGCGCAATCATACAGTTCTTCTTCCTCCCTTTTATTTCTAGTATTTACATGAATACTTTTCCTTTTTACAATTGATATTTCGCTCATATTGGCTAACGATGATATATTATTTACAAGAAGATTATTCTCTTTTGCTTGACTTCTCGTTACGACACCCATATTGACTGATTATGATTTGATCAATTAACATGAATACTTATTTATCTTTATGTTCTAAATAAACTATATTAATAAAGTATTAAAAACAAGACACGTTATAATTACAATAATACTAGTATATGGTCTGACATTTTATATAATGATATTAATTATAGATAATAGAGAAACAGGTTTTATGGAAAAGTTTCAACAACTATTTCCCCCATTAACACATCAATTAACGGTTGAGGTTGCCCGGTTAGATCTTGGTGATATGATCATTCGTTCGGATGCTGGAGTCGATGAGGTTATTTTTGAAAGAAAAACTATATATGACTTGGCATCCAGTATAAAAGACGGAAGATACAACGAGCAATCATTTCGTTTGGATGCTTCACCAGTACACAATCACAATATATTTTATCTTATAGAAGGTGATATTGAACGATTATATGAATATAAGGCAAGAACGAATAAATCCGTACTATACTCTTGTATCACGTCACTGTCCTATTATAAAGGATTTTCTGTATACAACACGAAAAGTTTGGATGAATCTTGCAAGTTTATTTATAATTTTATAACAAAACTCCGTAAAGAAGATTTCAAGCGTAAAATGCCTTTTTATCGACATTGTGCGACCACAGAACTAGAATCTGTGGAACAATCGTATGTAGAGAAGGTAGAAGCCCCTTCTCCTATTCAGCCTGACGAATCAATATGTAAAAACGATAATATCCATGACCATGACAATGACCAGGAAACAATGGATCACAATAATGAGGAAACAATTAATAAGACAAATAAAACGGAAGAAAGTGAAACCAGTGACATTTTCATAATACCTAACGATCCGCAATCAGTAAAACATATTGAAAGCCAATACCTCTATCAATCGCCCAAACCTCGTTATAGTGAAATAATTAAAAAGGAGAAAAAGGCAAATATTACTTTAGATAACATAGGTGAGATCATGTTATGTACCATTCCGGGTATAGGAAATCAATGTGCATATTCCATTATGAATCAATACAATGGTTCTATTCATGACATGTTAACGCATTTGGCAGAGGACCCTACAGCGTTAGACAAAATAAAAATCGAAAATAATCAAGGACAACGACGGAAAATTAGTAAATCAAGTATAGAAAATATTAAACGATTTATGTTGAAAAATAATATAGGGGCATAATACATAAGTGATACCTGATCACATTTATACCTTGTATTTTTTGGCGAATAAACTATGCTAGAACAAAACGAAATTATAAACATTGTGGGTATTATCATAATAATCGTCTTGGTATGTCTCATAATGAAAGAAATCTATAAAATCAATGTTGTATCCAATCCTTTTCAGTTAGAAGGGTTTAGTGCCACAGATGGAAGCGCTACCGCACAAGAAAATGAGAAACTAATTGATGATCTGAAGAACAAAACCGAACAAATAATTGATAATCTTCATCTGGTTAAGTACAGAAAAGACTGGGAAAATTTGATCATTGCTACTGAATCGAGAATCAGTGCTTTAACGTTGAACATGCTTCCATCATTAGGTAAAGCATTGCAGGTTAAAAACAATGACAAAGCGGTCAAGGAAAGTATTTCCAACATCAATCAGTTGAATCAATTCCGTGAAACACTTAACGAAACCATGAAATATTTAGATAGTCTATAAATTCTCTAATTTGTACTACGTTGGATAGAACTTAGTCTAAAAATAAATAATAATTATGTATTATCTCATCATACATAATTATTGTTACTTAATTACTTTATAATACTTACTGCACACCAGACCAGTTATCGTCCATAGCGTTGCCACTTGGAGAACTAGAAGATTCGCCCTCTTTGAACATTTTATCTAGAGGAGTGTACAGACCCACGCTCTGATTGTTATCATCGAATCCTGGATACGAATCCTTGTTGTATGGCGGATCGTCCCTGCTAGCGTCGAATAGAAGAGAAACTTGGGAAGGTCTTGTACCCGGAGGAACATTCAACATATCTGCTTCTGCCAAAGAGGATACTGGTGGTAATCCTTCTTGTGCGCTGTTGGGACTGGGTTTTATTTTATATATTTCTTTTCCCTGTGCGTCATACGAGTTCTGGAGAAAAAGTACGGGACAGTTAATTCCTTGGCTTCTTTGCCACTTTACGAATTCAGTATATTCCTCTAAATTATCGAACTTCATTGGATTGACTCCTGGCACTTCTGCCAACTTGGAGTTATAAAGATAGATTTCTTTTCCTTTCTGGATCAAAATATTAGGACATCTTTTGCTGTCCCCGCCCGAAAGAGAGAATGCTTCCATTGGAGACGGGTCTTTCTTAGGTTGAAAAACAAAGCAGTAAAATCCGATAATAAATACAAAAACGATGAAGGTCCATTTCATTGGCATATCTTTGACACTACGAAGTGTACCAGATGTTATGCGATTCACAACATCCATGATTAAGATTATGTCTATGTTATATATATATTGGAAATATATATTTATTCCTAAGATTGGTCATGATTGTCCATAAAGTAAACGATTCCCCATCTGCGAAGCACTTTCATCAGCGTGCGAAGAATTATGTTATATTTGCGAAATTTTACAGTCCTACTTGCCCTGCGTGCATTGCATCTGATGAGGAATGGGGAAGGTTGAAAGAAAACATAGCACCGGAGAATCGTGATCATTTCGATTTAGCGGAAGTTGATCCAGAGGGTATGCGTGAATTACAAGACCGTAAATACGACAACATGAACATCGACGTACAGGTTGTTCCTACATTCGCGGTAATGAAGGATGGCAAAGTTGCCGATATTTATGAGGGAGATCGCAATCATCGTGACATGATACAATTCCTCAAAGACAAAAAGTATTTGAAAGAATACAATGAAATGAGCGAACACGAGCGATGTAGGCAACGTGGAGGATCTAATAGAACCAAAAGAAACGGTAAGAGAAAAAGCAAAAAGAAAAGGACCATGAGAAAAAAGAAAACAGACAAACGGATAAGGAGAACTAGAAGGCGTCGCGCTCATCTTCGGAGGATCCAACAAAAGAAAACACATAACTAAAAAGAAAAGACGAACTTAATGCTTCTTCTTTCTTGTACTTTTTAATTTCGTTCCTTTTACTTTAGATGTTTTCTTCGTTTGATTTTTATGTTTAATAATTGGAGAATCGCATATTATACCCAGAAGTTTTTCCTTTGCATTCTTTATATCATAGTACGTTCTAAAGGTTGGGAACTTACCTTCATATTCCGCCTCTTTTATTGCGGATATTCTCCATACTGAGCCAGTACTGGCGTCCACTGAAAAGTACCAAAAATAATCGATGAAACCTTGTCCGTTGTTTATGTTCTTCAACAAATAGGGACAAAATTGTATTCCATCATAATCTTTCATGACTTTATCCCATTGAATAAAGCCATACTTTTTATTCGGATCTACTGTCCCCAAATTCGCAACAACGAAATCGTTATGATTGAAATCTTCATCTTCTACTCGTTCACGAATCAACGAGTTAAATTGATCCATTATATTCATCACTATTAAAATATATTCTTTATCATTCGTTTTTATTCCGTACTTGCTATTGAATTTTTTTAACTTCTGAAATGAATCCACAACAAGTATACGTTCCATATTTAATACTAAACTGTATATTTCTTTCTTTGATACAAACGTCATTGGATCTTCAGATTCATATGCAATTTTTCTATTCGTTTCAGTCCATCTATCGAACCAACTGGACCCACACGAATACCATAATGTTGGTTCTGGTTTTCTAGAGATTCCATAGTTTCCTTCTTTTAATTGTTTTTCTATCATTTTAAAAAATGCTTTGTTTATTTTCTTATCTTTCGTGAAATAACGATATTTGAATTGTTTATCTTTGCCATACCTATTTTCAGAATATAAAACTATCTTCTTATTCTTTGCTGTATCTGAATGTAACATACATGATTTCTCAGACATTGCCTAATTTGAGTTTTATAGTTACGTATTATTATATGGAAATATTGTATAATATATACCAATCGTTATTTATGACAACGAAACATGGAAAATAATGTCACTTTTATTTGAATTATTATAAATATCAGCAGGGTCAATAGTGGATATACCGCATTTTGCTAACACTATCTTCTGTTGCTTTTTCAGCACAATTTTTTGCATTGATATGGTGAAAGTTTTGTTCTCTATAGAATACTCTATATTGTCTGAATCAGTTGATAGCAAATGAGAGGAATTCCACAAAACGTCAATATGAACATTATTCTCTTCATCAATTGTTATGTGGTCGGGTAAGTCGGGACTACATTTTACAGTGAGCTCGGTGTTGTCATCATCAGAAGAAGGTATATTATATACGACTTCATGATGCCATAGAGGCACATAATACTTCTCGCTGTTTTTCTCATATACATATACGTTGTCCTCAAATAGATCTTTCAATGAGGGAGATATTATGACAATGTTGTGAAGATCTTCTGCCACAGTTCTCAGGGATTCCTTTACTTCGCTTGCAATATTAACCGGAAATTTTGTCAAAGACGAATACGAGAAGATCAAGTCTATCATCGTTTTCGTTGCTTTTTTGTCGAGTTTACCCAACATATCTTTACATTTCGTCGCAATATTATCATAATCAACAGAAATAGATTGAATAAATTTCGAACAAATTGCGAAAATCTTTTCTTGATTCGGTGCGTTTTCATCACCATTCGACATTTCATCCACTTTCCAATGGGTTTCCAAATAATTGTACAAAAAGTCGTTCCAGATGTTCCAGTACTCGCTACCAAGCGAGCTTATATATTCCCGATCATCCTCACTCATTTTATTATCTGTAGTATTGGTATTATTGGTATTATTGGTATCGTCTTTGCTTTCATTCCATTCATTATTGTTATTATTACTCTCTACAAACGTTTGCAAATATGTATACGCAGCATTGATATCCTTTGTTTTCTCTGTTGCTGCCTCTTGATTTTCCATGTTTTTGTCGGGATGGTATTTCAATAAATTATACTTGTATTGTCTTTTAAGTTCTGTTTCTGTAAACGGACAATTGAGATTAAGCATAAGGACATATTCATTAAATTTATCCATTCTAGAAACTTGATGTAGAATCCAGTATATTCGAGGAATAATGCACAGTGTTTATTATTTTAAATAAATAACTCTCTAAGTGATAAATAGGTCTATAATTATTGTTATAATATTGCAAAAAAGTATACATGTCAATCATCAGTTTATCATACGTTTCTTCTGTCAGTGTATATTTTACTGTGATATACCGCAAGATAGTCCATAGAACATTGGTTACCTTAATATCATAAATAAGCATGTCATACAGCACGTCCCTGAATCGGAGGAAGTCCATTGATTTCGGATTGTCAATATATTTGCAAAGTTCATTACAATACGCATATGAAAAATCACCGACTTCAGATGGTAATCCAATTATTTCGGCTTTCATATTGCTTTTTCTGGGAGTCATGATAGATTCAAAATCGAACGGCGTCACGTCGTCGCCGGTATCGTTATTATCATGATTCGGGTCTTTACTGTTTTTATTTTTGGTATTATCGGATGTTGATGTTATCTGTTTATCCTCATCGTGTTCCAAACTTTCTTCACATTCGTTATTTATTGTAAAATTCTTATCAGGTACAATAGAAGAAATAATTCCTGGGTTACTAGGAACAATATGCGATATGGTATCGACTAATTGTTTCTGTTTCTTAGTGAGCACACTATTTCTCAATGCACTTGAAGGAACTGGAACGTTTACAACATAACACGAATTTATAATATTATCAGGAAGAAATGAAATATGTTCAGTGACTATTAGAAATCGCAATTGAATAGAAGTTTGACATTTCTGCATGTAACTATAAAAATTCTCAAGAAGCTCACCATGTATATCCTGAAAATTTTTGCATAGTATAATACCGGTAGATGATGTTGATCTTGAGGAAAGGATATCGATCACATGAACATAAATGTCATTCCATAACTGTTTTGCATTGCATCCGAGAAGATACATGTCTACTTCAAAGTGGATGTCACTCATTTTAAAATTGTAATCATTCTTGTTGGAAGTGATGGTAAATTTACGAGTATATTTCAGATTGGTTGGACTATATTTGCAAATGGAAGCTAGCGCTTGAGTATATTTACCGCTGCCTTTGGGACCATAAATAATTAAATTTCTGAAATTTTCTATTTTATCAGGAAACGAATCATATGATTTCTGTAATTGTGGGTGCAACGTTCCGTCTTTTTCAAGTGTAGAAAGGTAGTCTTCAAATGTGAATTCTAGAAATTTCATTTTTTTTTGTATATGTTATTTATTAATTATTTATTTGATAAGTATAATAGAGAGAATATTCTATATATTTTTACATAAAGATTAGTCAATTATATTCAGTAACATAAACAAATGTATACAGGTAGTGGTAATATTCAATAAAATAGATTAGAATGAACATTACATTAGGTATAGATCAGTTTATTCCACGATGTTTATATTTTGGTGATCCAGTCCAGAATACTATCATGGAAAATAGTCGATTTATCAAGTTGATATACTCTAATGAATTAGTTATAATGAATGGATTGTATTTTGAGATCCCATTGAATATTAGTCATAAAGCAACCTATTTCCGAAGAAACAAATATTTTTTTGATATGAACAACAGTATGTCACAAGATATCATAAAAAGCGCTCAAGAAATTGAATATGCTATTTTAAAGAAGTACCGTGAAAATAGACAATCAATATTTTACAGATCGAATGATCATGAACGTATTCCGTTAAAACATATGAAACCGATGGTATTTGATAGTTTTCAACATGGGTGCATCAAATCCGAATCAGGTACAGAATTTAACAACGAAGATAGTCATAAAGAAGGTGGAACCAGTACTTCAATTGATCAAAATAACAACAATAATACTAATACTGGAAGTCATTCTTCCATAAATTGCGTAGTTCCGTCCCATCCTATTTATCATTTAAGTAAACAGAGACAATTACGACATACTTTTGAATTTGACACAAGAAATATCAAAAAGAATGGAGGCGATAGTAATATGGGTACGACAGATATGACAGGGAAATCAGCAGAAAACGATATTATGTCTACATTCACATCATGGCATGTCATATTGAAGGTATCAGGTATATGGGAAACCATGACCGAATTTGGACTTACTTATAAATTTATCATCACCCCAAAATATAGTGAATCATAAAAAATGAAAATGTGAACATAATAACGACAATGAAATTAGGTTATTATTATGTTCAGGACTACAGATAGTGTAATTTGTACCAGTTTATCCATCTGTTGTAAAGAATTTCAAAATCACTTCTAAAATACCTATGATGAAAATAGTAGTTATAAATAAAACAGATACGATACTGTTTATTTGCTTGAATAAGAAAGAAGTAGATTCTTGAGCAGTAATTCCTTTTGCTTTATTGACAACGTAGTTAATAACTAAAGCAATTTGCACCATAATTAGGAAAGATGAAACGCCAGAAAATTGGAAGAATTCATCAGGAACTTTCTCGCTGTTGATTTGGCTATAAAACGCGACGTTTTGGTAGACAGTGAGAGCGAGAAGAATACCTATAAGCAAAGAAGGAAAACTTTGCTCAAAAATCGATTTGGCAAAAGCGAAAACCCCATTTGCCTTAGGTGTCTTCTTGTAATTAAGTGCGAAATTTGACACCATTAGACAGATAAGGGCAAATAAGCTAAAGCTGTAACCATAAACGGTGGTGGTTGCATATTCTTTAGACAATCCTCCAAATAAAACCTTTATAATAACACCAAGTAAACACAAAAAAGAGAATATTTTGACATCATACGGCAATGCTTTCAACGTGGATGTCGTATTTGGTACAGATAACGAAACAGAAGGCGGAGCGTTTGTGGTTACGGTAGTTGTAGTCGTAGTCGACATATTTATAGAAAGATCAAAATTAAAATATTAATAATAACGAGATATAGTAATAATAATATTTATACTTATACTATAGTGATACTATTTTCTGTTGTTTCAACGAGTTAAGTATTCGATATAATTAGTTACATCATCTAAATATGTCTAATTTTATGAATAATTCACATGATTTAATAAAGCGATCACAGACATTTGCTCTGGAAAGGAAATGTATTTCCATACATTCTGAAGATCGAGATATGAGCAAATATAAAAACAGCAATTCATTTGAAGTAACGTTACCTGAGACTTTAAGAAATGTGCAGACAATGTGTTTAGCAGAAATATGCTTACCTACAAATTTGTATATATTCTGCAATAATTATCAAAACACTAAATTTAAATTTTCTTTGAGTCCTTCTCTAATGATGGAATCTCTTAGTTCAGAGTACAATATTCTGAAAGATTTTTATTCACAAGATAGCAACAAATTTACTGCGGAAATTACAAGCGGATCATACACACCCCAAACTTTTGCTTCAGAGGTGCAGATGCAGATGAACACTGTTGTTACTGATTTTATTAATGATAATATCCAGGATATTCCTGCTAGTGGTTGTTTAGGGTTCAGTGGAACAGGTAAAATTGGAACTACAGTAACAGCAGATACGTCTGACATTTCTGATCCCGACTCCGACGATAGTGCTTTAGCTTATGACTATCAGTGGCAAATATCTAATGACAAAACAACATGGTCAAAAATTGTCGGATTCAATATCAATACATCTCAGGTACTCCATACCATTGCAGATAATAATACTGCATTAGGATCAGTTAGTGTAAATGGAGGCTTATCAGTCACATGGTCTATTATAGACAATACTGATGCTGATGTAACTATATCAAATGCAGGGGAGATCTCGTTACAAAATGGTGCTGATTATCAAAACAAAAAAAGTTATTTTTTTACTGTACAGGCAGAGAATACTTCTCAGGGTATGGTTACTACTGCAGCTATAGCTATAAACGTAACAAACCCAAATCCTGAACCTGCTACAATTAATTCCGAAAATGTCGCTAATACCCCAATAGATAATGGAGAAAGAGATCTGGGCTCAGTCAGCACCACTACCGAAAATGTGACATGGTCTGTAGTAGATTCCACAAGTGAAATTACCATCTCTTCCGCCGGAGTTCTTACTCTTACTAATCCTGCCGACTATGAAATAAATTCAAGCCATTCTTTTACCGTAAAAGCAACTACTCTTGATAACAATTATGTAACTACAAAAGCCTTAGTAGTGAATGTAACAAATCCGAATAGTGAAATAGCAATTGACGGGTCGAACGTGAATGCATCTATAGACAATAAAGTAAAATCGCTAGGAACTGTAAGTGTTGGAGAGGATGTAGATGTCACATGGAGTATCGTAGAAACAGGAACAGGTGTATCTATATCAAATAATGGAGCATTATCATTAGATTCTCCATCTGATTATCAAACGCAAAGGAGTTATTTTTTCACCGTAAAAGCTAAAAAGAATCTGCATGAAGAAAATACTCTTGCTTTTGCAATAAACGTGAATAATAATGATAATAACCCTGCGATTATTGACTCTACTGGTGTAATACAACCTACTATAGATGAAGGCGAAACAGATCTTGGATCAGTAAGCGCAACTGATGGTAACGGAAATATTAATGTCAATTGGTCAATAACAGATCCACACTCCGACGTAACTATTTCTGATAGTGGTAAATTATCGTTACGGAGTGCTGCTGACTATGAAACTAAGTCTAGCTATTCCTTCTCAGTACAAGCGATGACTCAAGATGGTAATGCATATGTGACAACAAAAGCCTTTGCGGTGAATGTAAATCACACATATAGTTCCACAAATAGTTCATACACAATACCGAACGACATAGACTTAAGCAGCTCAAAATATATACGTCTTCAAGTAGAATCTACAGATTCCAATGAAAGTACTACCACACTGTACTCAGGATATACTGAAATAATACCAGATGACAGTACGCCACCTTTGGTTACTGGAGTGCTTGCATTTAAATATGAAACCAATAAATTAATATTAAGAGCAGACCATAGTAGCATAAGTTTTGAAGGTATATCATCTCATTCATATGATTATCAATGGCAACAATCCACAGATGCTACACATTTTGTACCTATAAGTGGGGCGAAAGATGCTGACTTTGACGTCAAAGAATATTCAGAAGTTATGAAGGATTATAAATTTATAAGATTAATGACAACCATAAGGTATAAACCAGCAGGACAGACATCAGATAGTCATGTAACCAAGGTTTCTGGGTACGTCAATATTTTACATCATGTTTATGACTACAACAATTTTAATGTA
>Ga0233426_10002135_pt1 | contig 16975 bp, 12 predicted proteins | sample SI_118_April2016_6_FD_179875 | JGI IMG/M metagenome (GOLD analysis project Ga0233426, IMG submission 179875) | Seawater microbial communities from Saanich Inlet, British Columbia, Canada - SI_118_April2016_10_MG | ecosystem: Environmental > Aquatic > Marine > Inlet | place: Canada: British...
ATACTTGGATAAAATAAGAGTAAAATGAAAAGAACAACCAGTTGTTATATATGAGTTATTATCAAGAAAAGGTTGTTTAGGAGAAAAGAAAAAAGAAATAATTTTAAAATTTACTCAATGAATAAAAGAATATTTAGCTTGAGATTTTACAAAAGCAGCAAAAATATTTGATGATTGTGTTGAGAAATGAGATTCACCAAGTATAACCTATCTAGATAGGTCAAAAAAATATATAATTAAATGACCATGAGATAATTGGGATGGTGTATGGAATCATGATGAAAAATAAGGTATTAGATTTATTCTAATATCTTATTTTTTAATCTTATTAAGAAAAAAAAATTTGACTATTATTTTAAATATATATAATGCTTTTGCACTAAATAAGTGCAAGTCCTTGTGTCGCCATCGTCTAGTGGTTAGGACTCCTGGTTTTCATCCAGGCAACCGGAGTTCGATTCTCCGTGGCGATACCATATTTAAATATAGCGCGGGGTGGAGAAGTGGTATCTCGACGGGCTCATAACCCGTAGATCATTGGTTCAATTCCAATCCCCGCAACCATTTAAAAATTCAAAAAAGATATTTGTTAATAATAATAAATATCTTTTTTTTGTGTAAAAAAATAAATAAAAAAAATACCCCTTATTAGGAATATTTTATTTATAGATCCAAGGAGCAATAATATTAAGTAAAATTCAACTACAGAATAATAAAATTAATCACACGAGTGTTTTAGAGATTCTTTTTTTAGCTTCATCTTTCATTCAAGGATCCATTCACCCCATTGAATACATAACACCGTTTATCACTAAGAATAATACACCAGCAATACCAGCAATAAATGTAAAGTATTTGATAATACCAGCTATCATTTTTTGAACTGATCAAAATCCAGATTCTACATAACATTCATAAACAGGATTTTTTGGATCTTTACCAACATCTTTATCTCAGCATTCCATCCAAGGCATTCTTTCAGTCACCTTAACTTTTACTTTTTTTGTATCATCAGCATGTGTATAATTATTAAATCATAGTGACATAACAATAAATATTGATAATAATATTATTTTTTTCATTTTTATTTTTTTATAATGTAACTAAATCTAATAGGAAAGTATAAGATGCAAGTAATATTACTGTAGCAAGTAATACATTCACAACAATACTTTTTGCTTTTTTGACTTTTTCTTCATCACCATTTGATGTGATAAATGTATATGCTGCAATAGTAAGAAAAATAATTGCAATAGGTCCAGCGAAGAATAAGGCTAAATTAGTTGCTGTTTCAAATAAATTTCAACCATCATCAATTTTTCAACTAAAGATTAGATATTTCCAAGACTCTAAGAATCATACTAGGAGTAATCAAATAACAGACCATATAATTTTATCTTTAGCCTCTGTAAGTTTTTCTTCTCTTCATCTAGAAAGTAACATATTTATACCAGAAATTATAATCATAACTATAGCTATAAATGAAATCATTATCTCAATAAAACCAACTATGTCTGTATTTAGAGTTTTTCATAAACTAAATGCATCCATAAATATATTTGCTTCATTCCCTGGTGTTTTAAACCAAGAGGAATAATTTACTGTACCAATTGATCATCATTTTGTATCAAAGGCATTAAATAATGCACCAGGTATATTGATAAAAACAAAAGCTACAACGGTATACCATAGTTGTCTTTTAGCTCATGAAAGTTGTTCTTCATCTGTTCCCATACTCATAACCATTTGAGCACCAGAATAAACAATATATATTACTAATAATCATGAAAGTATAGTTTTAATTCTCGTTAAAATACTTTTTCACGCATTATTAATTACATCTATTGTAGATCATGTAGCATCAGTTTTTAATGTATCTGATACAATATCTTTAGTATATCATTCTATACTAGCTAAAGGTATAGATGATGCGTGTGTTATATCAGTAGATAAACTGTATGAAAATAAACTAAAGAATATGATAGTTAGTATAGAAAATATTATTTTTTTCATAGGAGTATAAAAAATAGTTAAATTATCCGATTGGATTTTCTGGAAGTAAGAAGAATGTTAGAATTAAGTAATTCATAAATAATAATCAAACTCAAATAGCAATATATATAAATGTAGATTTCGAGCTTTTTAATGTATCTTCATTTCAAGTTGATAGGAGAACTCTAGCTCAAGTATATATTACTAAGACTACAAGTATTATTCAAATAAATCCATTAGCCCAATTAATAACATCTACAATCATTTTAGAAAAACCTTCTAATTGAACTGGTTCTAAACATTGTGCTTTTCAATTTGATCATTTGATAATATCAGTAAAACTCGATTCACTACAATTTACTTTTCAGTAAATAGCATTTACTAATGTTTTAGTTAATTTTATAACTATAAATCACATTATAGCATAAACTATCGACATTTTTCATGATTTGATAGCTTCTTCATTTCAGTTTGCTGTAACCAGTTTGTAAAATGAATATATAGCGATACCTATAAATAAAAATCCTGCAGCAGTTTCTAATAAAGATATGAAAGGAGAAAAAATTGTTTGAGCAAATTCTTCAGCTAAGTTTTCACTTACTCATTTATCAAATAGTATTTTAATAAAAGGGTATGAGACCTGCATAACGACAAGTCATAAACTGATCCAAAGTCATCATTTTTTTAAATTATTAGAAGCTTCTTCTGTCTTATCTGTAAAGAATATTTTTAAAATTAATACTAATAAATAGATACTTGCTAGTACAAAGAATAAGTTCTTTAAATCTTTTGCAATTCTTAGAAGGAAAAATTTAATTCATTCTTCTCAAACAGTAATACTGTCATTTTCTGGCTTATCTTTTAAGGCGGATATTTTATCATTTTTTATTCAACTTACTTTGTTTTCTCATGTTTGTAAATTTAAATCTGATTGACTTTGAGATTGTCATTTTTCAAAACCAAATCACCCACCATCATTAATACTATTAAGCTCGTCTAAATTTTTAGCATTATCTTTTTTCTGTTGGCTAACCACACCTAAAGAATTAGTATTACATCCATATAATCAAATTTTTATATTCGTTGAAGTACAAATATATTTTAAGTCATCAGAATTAGTATTATTATCTTTATCTTCTAAATCACTAACTCAATCATTATCACTATCTTTAAAATTATCAGCTTTAGTATTTGAGAGTATACCTAGTTGACCATCTGAACAATTATATTTATTATTTTCAATATCACTCTTAGTACAAATAAATTTTAAATCGTTAGAGTTAGTATTGTTATCTTGATCCTCATAATCACTAATACCATCATCATCTGCATCATGAAAATAAGAAAATTTAGTAGCAGAATAAATACCAAGTTGATTATCCGTACAGTTATATTTATTATCTTTAATATTGTTTTCTGTACAAATAAATTTTAAATCGTTAGAGTTAGTATTGTCATCTTGATCATCATAATCACTAATGCCATCATCATCAGAATCAATGAAATTAGAATATTTTATTTCTGAAAATTTTCAAAGTTGAGAATCGTTACAATTATAACCAATTGTTTCTAATATAGGGTCACCATTTGAATAAGAATCATTTTGATTTTCAATATCCTTAGGAGTACAAATATATCTTATATTTTTACTATCAGTATCTAATTCTTTATCTAAATAATCACCAACACCATCTCTATCTGTATCTGTGAAATAAGACTTCTTAATTTCAGAGAATACTCATAATTTAGTGTTTGAACATTCATAACCAAGAGTCTCAACTATTAGAGTTCCATCTTCATATTTATCATTTTGATTTTCAATATCTTTAGAAGTACAAATAAAGCGTATATTATCATTATTTGTATTTTCTAGATCTAATAGATTACCATCAGTATCAAAGTTTTTAACTCAATCTCTATCAGTGTCTATATTTGAAGTAGCTTTAAATTTATTTTCTGAAAATTTTCATAATTCTTCACAAGAATAACTGTTATTATCTATGTCATTTTTTTTACAAACATGTTTAATTATCTCAGATTCTTTTAATATAGATTTATTTTCATCAGTGCTGATATAAAAATATTCTTGCTTATTTTTAAAAGCATCAACACGAGTTTTTCATATATTATTAAGAGAAATATATTCTCTTTCTCAAGCTTTTAAATAAACAATATAGTTATTTTTACTTAGAGCAACAACATTATTTATAATTGTGTTATCAGATGTGCTAGATATATTATCTGAAAAATCATACAAAAAATATTCATGTAAATCAGAATCGATTACATTATAGTAGGTGTTTTCAGTATCTATTTCATCAATAATACTATCTCAATCTATATCTTCAACAGCATATGTTATATTTGCAGCTGTAAAACTGATAGAATAGATTAATAATAGAATTGTTAGAAAATTTTTCATAAATAAATTTTATATATAAATTTTTAATTAACTAGGATTTATTCCTAATCTCGCTTCAATTTCCATATCAACATATTTTTTCTTTCTTCCGTATTTTTTACGAGAATATTCTTTAATAATAGATGATATTTTTTCATTTTTATAATTATTGTCCCAAATTGTTTTTAGGTCAAAAGCACGTGTAGTAGCATTATCAATATTGAGTTTACAATAAGCTGTAAAATTAGCAATTCAGATTATATCTTGTTGTGATAATAAAGGTGCATATTCTTTTTCCATATATTCAGCATCATCAGCACCAACTTTAAATGACATAATTGTTCAGGCATTCCCAAATACTGCATCTTTAATTGATGGTTTTCAATCTTTTCATTGTCCTCAAATTTGAGCAATAAATTGATGAGCCATTATTAGAGCTAAGTGATACTTTCTAGCTTCGGATAATATTTCACCAAATGTATCTGTAGCAAAATTTTGAAATTCATCTACATACATATAAAAATCTTTTCTTTGATCTTCAGGCATATCGGCTCTCGACATAGCAGCCATACTTACTTTTGATACAAATATTAACCCTAATAATTGAGCATTAAGTGATCAAATTTTACCTTTCGATAAATTAACTAAAAGTGCTTTTCTATTATCCATGATTTCACGAATATTAAATGCAGATTTAGGTTGTCAGATAATATTTCTAATAGTAGTATTTGTAATAAATGGTCCAAACTTAGAAGAAAAATACGGTATCATTTCTTGTTTTTCTCTATCTCAAGTATTTGCATATTCATGATCCCAGAAGGCTTTTACAACTGGATTTTTTATTCTAGACGTTTTATATTTCATAAATGCATCATCGACAAATAATCTAGGTACATCTATAATAGTTCCACCATCTTCTTCATCTTCCATGAGTGTCAAACACCCATTACGGAAGTAATGTTGAATACGAGCTCAGAATACTTCATCTCAAAATATTTTGATGAATATTTCAGTTGCATCCATTGCAGCTCTATCCATTTCTCTTTTTCTAGCATCAGGTTCTTTTGAAATAACTTCTAACATATTTAACCCCATTGGTCTTTCATCGTCAGCAGGATCAAAAACAACTACATCTTTAGCTCTTTCTTTTGGAGTAAAATCAAGTATATCTTCTACTAAATCACCATGTGGGTCAATTACACATAGTCCATCTCAATTCCGCATATCTTGTCTAGCAAGGTATCAGACAAATACTGATTTTCACCCTCATGACTTCCCAATAACATAGTGATGTCTTCATCTATCTTTTCTATTAAAATAAATGGGAGTTTTTTTATTTCTATATTCATTCCAACCAAGTAGTACTCAATCTTTATAGACAGGAAAACCACCGAGTTGTCTATGTACTTGTTTTGTTTCAAATACACTTTCTCCATCCTTTTCTCATATTTTAACTTTTTCCTCTAAAATTGTCGCATTACTAGGAAATTTTAAATTATGTGGAGTAGGGAGTTTTTTATATTCTAACCAACTAATTATTGGAGATTTATTATAATTTATATCAGGTAAGTGATAAAGAGTAGAAACTTCATCAGCTGAAAAATAAGATGTGTTTTGGAAAAAACCAACAAGCTTATATTTAAAACCAAAATATCTTAAAGGTGTAAATATCCGTGGTAATGCATCCTCTAAAATTTGAGGATTATCTAATGAATTATTATATTCATCAGTAAATATTGAAGCAGCAGCAACTATTGCATGTACTCAATCTTCAGAATTTTGATGATGCTTACTACTTACTAACACACGTGCAGATGAATAAAAAGCAGGTTGTGCAGCAGCTTCACCCATGATTTTTTGTGCTTCTGTCTCAGCTTGATTAAATATTTTATATGCATCTCATTCACTTGCTCCAGGTGCACCATTTCATCAAGAATCTACCATAGCATCCGGTCATTGAAAAATAGCAACTAGAGGATTCCATAAAAAACCTAAAAATCAGAATATGTTTTTCCTTTTTTTACCATATTGACCTTTTGCAACTAACCTTGCAGCATTAATAGCTTTTTTATTATGATCAAAATCTGGTTTAATTACTAATTGAAAAACGGCCTTATCTCATTTATCTAAACCTCAAAATACATTAGAAAAGTTATTTAATGGATCATCTTCTAAATATTTATATGTTTTAATAGGATATACATCATCATGCTCTTTTCATAAAGATGCTGCTCTGAGTGAATGACCTCTTGGTTTAATATCAATATAATCTTTTTTATCTACAACTAATACTTCAGCATCTGTATATATAGATGTGAGATGTTGAGTAACCAAGTTTACATAACTTTTATATGTAACTATATAGAATGTAACTTCACCATTTTCATAGACTAATTCAAGACTGATTTTAGAATGTCTAAATAACCCATTTAATAATGTGTCACGTAATCAAGCTTCTGATAATTTATGAATTGCTTTATAAAACATAGACATCATTCAAATTTTTTCTTTGAAGTCTTTTTTTGTTTCTTTTTCTTTATCTAATTTTGAATCAGCCCTTGGAACAGTAACTTTTAAATATCTTAAATGTTTAGCATAGTAGAGTTCAAATGCAAAACGTATTATTGGTACTATAACAAATATAAAGAATAATATACCAAAAATAATATATATTCCATTATAAAAATATTCTTTATAAAGTTCAAAATCAATATCAAATAATCAACCTTCATTGCTACTGTTTTCAGTAGTTGTTGTTTGTTTGTTTTGATTAGTTTGAGCTCTATTAAATGCCCCTGCAGCAAATGCTGATTCAGAAGTTAATAATAATCAAAGTATAGAGTATTTTACTCTTTTCCAAGAGATATAGCTGGGTATATTCATTTATATATATTAGATATAATCCTTACTATTCTAACATAGATATAAAAGTGAAACAAATAAAACGATTGACAAAAAGTTACTTTTAATTGTATTGTTTTTTTTATTTGATAATTCTTGAATTTTTATAAAAAACTACTATAATTCGCACATAAATTTTTTATTTAATAAATTGATGAATTGTGGAATATTCTAAAGAAGCAATAGATAGACAAGCGAAAATACAAGCGATGAAGGATGCAGGGATTATTTGTTATGCAAATCATTTCCACGGAAAACAAGATATCTCAGAACTAAGAGTAAATGAATCTGAACTAAAAGATGTTAACGAACTTATGGAAAATTGATCTATTGGTCAATTTAAAACTGCTTGAAGAATTATGTCGAGTAGAGGTATGGGTAAATTAGTATTTGGAAAAATTAGAGATCACTCAGGAGATATTCAAATGTGTTTTATGAGAGATAAAGTTGATTTTAACACTTGAAGAGAAATAGTTCAATCACTTGAAATTTGAGGAGAAACTAAAACTGCATTTAAAATAGCTGAAAAATTCTGCCAAGTTTGAGATTATATTGGTATTACTGGAGATTTATTTTTAACAAAACATGGAGAATTAACTGTATTTGTTAAAGAATTTCAAGTATTATCAAAAGCTATCAGACCACTACCAGAAAAGTTTCACGGTGTTACTGATAGAGAAACAATTTATAGACAAAGGTATTTAGATCTTATTATGAATGAAGAATCTTATGATAGATTTAAATTTAGATCTAAATTTGTAAAAACGATAAGAGATTTTTATGAAGAATATAATTTTATTGAAATAGAAACACCGGTATTATGAAATGCAGCTTCTTGAACAGCAGCAGCTCCATTTACTACAAAACATAATGATTTTGATGAAGAGTTTTTCCTAAGAATTGCTCCAGAAACTGCTCTAAAAAAAGCAACAGTATGAAGATTTGAAAGAGTCTTTGAAATTTGAAAGAACTATAGAAATGAATGATCTGATCCAACTCATATGCAAGAATTTACTGCAGTTGAACATTATGCTGCATGGTGGAATTTCGAAGACAATATGAAATTTACTGAAGATATGTTTGATTATATCTTTGATAAAATGAATCTTGATAGAAATATAAAAATCAAAGATAAAGAATGAATTGAAAAAATAGTATCATTTAATACTCCATTTGAAAGAATTGATTATATCGCAGGAGTAAAAGAAAAATCATGAATTGATGTTTCTGAATATGGTGCTGAAGATGAAAAAGAATTAAGGGAAAAAATTAAAGCTGCTTGATATATATGGGAAGGAATTGATATTCAAGCATCAGCTACTATGATAGACTATTTATATAAAAAAGTTCTTAGACCTAGTATAGTTGGACCAGCATTTATTTTCAACTATCCTAAAACAATGCAACCTCTTGCAAGACAATCTGACGCTAATGATCAAATTGTTGAACAATTTCAATTAGTATTAAATGGATGGGAGGTATTGAAGGCTTATTCTGAATTGGTTGATCCAAAAATTCAACAAGAAAATTTTGATTCTCAATCAGAGGCATTAGAAAGATGAGATGAAGAAGCGACATCATGAGACGATGATTTCGTACTTGCAATGGAATATGGAATGCCATGTCAATCAGGTTGGGGTATGTGAATTGATAGAGTTGTATCACTTCTTACAGAACAAGAAAACCTCAGAGACGTTGTATTATTTCCTACAATGAAATCAGAAAAGAAACAAGAAGAATCTAAAAAAGAAGAAAAATAAAAAACCGCGTCAAATGACGTGGTTTTTTTATAGTGTTATTTTATTTTACACTTTTTTGAACTAACACCAATAGAATAAGCTCCTTTAGATATTTCTTCTTGTAGCTGTTTATCGGATAAGTTTTCATTTTTTGACACTTTAAAAGTGTAAATATGCCCTTTTTTTAAACACTCATAATAAATTTCTGTATAAGTATTATTTTTATTAATACTACAGCTCATGAGATTTAAAAGAAAAACAAATATAACAATTTTATTCAATGAAAAATCTCTGTTACGTTATTGTTTTGGATTATATTTATATAACTAAAAATAAATAAGTCAAAAAAAATGACTATAATATAGTCATTTTTAATTAAATTTTTGTATTTCTTCAGGAGAGGCTTCTCTAATATTTTTTATTCTATTTACTATATTTCAATTAGCTCATGTTCATAATGTATCTATACATTCTTGAGAAACTCATCTTGAACTACAAACTCAATCAATTTCCCAGCTTCCATTTGGATCTAGAATATTTTGCAAAAAGACATACATATCTTCAGATATATTATTATTATTTCTTTTTGTTTCTTCAGAATCGTTTATATTGTTAGTATTAAGTACTATCTGTTCTCGTTGAGCAGTTCATCAGATTCAATTTTTGATAATAACTCTTTTATTTGGATGTCAGTTTAAATCAAAACCTTTCATTAATCAATATCAATTTTTTAATGTTTTTTCTTCTCAGAGCTTTATATATTGAATAACTGCTGATAATGTACTTTCTAGATTACTAATATCAAGCGGGGTATTTAATGGAATGGTATCACAAATTATATGAAAAGTATTATTATTTTTATCAAATGCTAAATCTAAATCATGATTTTCTAATTTTGAATCATATTTTACGAGCATCAAAAGTCCTTCTAATTTTGTGTTATTTATTTCACAATTAGATTTACAGTTTGATATTTTTTCACTAATTATCTTTTCATTATCGATTATTTCTATATCTGGTGCATGTTCAATTCCAGTCATAATATTTCATTATATATAAAACCTCTTTTTTTGTATTTCTATATTAAAATACCACATTTATTTTCTTTCGTCAAAAATTCGCATTTTTAAGAAAAATTCATAGAATATTATAAAAGAATTTATCAGGTAAACAAGAGAAGAATAATGAGTTTCGTACACTTACATAATCATTCACATTATAGTATTTTAGAAGGACTTCCTAAACCTAAGGATTACGTTGCAAAAGCGAAAGAACTTGGGATGCCAGCAGTTGCATTAACTGATACAAGTAATATTCATGGATGTCATGAGTTTTTTAAAGAGTGTAAAAAACAAGATATTACTCCAATCATGGGGACTGAAATATTAGTTGAATCTAGTCTTGATCCAAACTTGAATCACAAGTTGGTAATGTTGGCTAAGAATTTACAATGATATCAAAATATTATTGCCCTCACATCAAAAGCTAGTTTAGAAAATGCTGGGAAAACGTCAAAAATCACAATGGAAGATGTAAAACAATATAGTGAACATACTATGGCACTTTCTGGTCCAATAACTGGTGAAATACCATACTATATTCTGTGTGGGAAATCTGATGAACAAATAGTTGCAAAAATCAAAGAATATCAAGATATATTTTGAGTAGACGATTTCTATTTAGAACTCATCTATCATGATGATATTCCGAAACAAAATGTTGTTACGGATAAACTCATAGAATTAAATAAAAATTATGACATACCTGTAGTAGCTACAAATAACTGTTACTATGTAGATCCAGAAGATGCTAAAACTCAGGATGTAATACAAGCACTTGGGACTGGTCATGAATTAGAAAACCCAGATAGAAAAACTCTTATTAATGGGAATTATTCTTTTCTTGATGAAGAAAATATGCAAATGCTATTCTGATTTATACCAGAAGCATTAAATAATACTGTTAAAATAGCAGAAAAGGTCTCAATAGAAATAGAAACAGGTTGAATCCTAATTCCTACATTCGAACTTCCAGAAAATGATCAAGATACATATGAAAGAGCTCTAAAAATAGAAGATGATAATCAAGAGTATACTCTTTGAGGTTTTTCAGATTTAGAAGATAAAACAAGAGGACCGGTCTTAAAAAAATTAGACTCATCAGAATGGTATTTACGTTATCTCTCATTTAAAGGTTTGAACTGGAGATATGATTATTGACTCAGTGAATCTGAGATTTTTATGTTGATCCAAAAAATGGATAAACCAAGTCTCGATAAGAAACTTACAGAAACTTCACCAGAAGAACTAAAAGCACTATCACTTATTTATTATTCTGATAAGAAAAAAGAATTTTTACACACACTCGAACAAAAACAACAAGATTATATTGAAAGACTTGAATATGAATTAGTTGTAATCCATGAAATGGGTTTTGATGCATATTTCTTAATAGTTGCGGATTATATAAACTGGGCTCGTGATCAAGATATTCCAGTATGACCTGGGAGATGATCAGCAGCTGGTTCAATCATGGCATTTTTATCTGGAATTACAGATATAGACCCAATGGAATATGATCTTCTTTTTGAACGTTTCTTGAATCCTGCGAGAATATCAATGCCCGATATCGATACGGATTTTGCGGATAATGAAAGAGATAGAGTAGTAGAATATTGTCGTAATAAATATGGTTCTGATAAAGTAGCTCAAATATGTACATTTGGTACATTTGCTGCACGTGCTGCGGTAAAAGATGTATGAAGAGTTATGTGAGTTCCTTTTCAAGAAATGAATGAACTTGTAAAACTTATTCCAGAAAAACCAGGAACAAAACTCAAAGGAGCATTAGAGGATTCTTTTGAATTTAATGCTGCCTATAATGAAAATCCAAAATATAAAGACATTATTAATAATGCATTAAAAATTGAAGGAAATGTTCGTCAATTATGAGTTCATGCCTGTGCGGTAATCATTGCACCAGAACCAATGACAAACTTTACTGCACTGCAACATCCACCAAAAGATGCAGAAGCAATTATTACTCAATATAGTGCTGATCCACTTGAGGATTTAGGATTATTAAAAATGGACTTCCTTTGATTAAGAAATCTAACGATTATTAAACGTGCTCAAAAAATTATCAAAAATAATAAATGAGATGTTTTTGATATTCTTAAAATTAGTTTAAAAGATCAAAAAGTTTTTGATGTATTTTCTGCGTGAGATACTACATGAGTATTTCAGTTTGAATCTGATGGTATGAGAAAATATTTAAAAGACCTTAAGCCAAATGTCTTTGAAGACCTTATTGCCATGGTATCACTTTATCGTCCTGGACCACTTGCATATATCCCAAACTTTATTGAGAGAAAATATGGAAGAGAGGAAATTAAATATATGACAGACGACCTTCATGATATTATGATCGAAGCCGGATATACAGAAGAAATCATAGAAGAACAAAGAATTAAACTCGAAGCTGATCTGAAACAAATATTAGACGTATCATATGGTATCGCTGTATATCAAGAACAACTAATGTTTATTGTACAGTATATGGCTGGATTCTCACTTGGTGAAGCTGATCTGTTGAGACGTTGAGTTGGGAAGAAAAAAATAGAAGTAGTAGAAGCTTTGAAAAAAGAATTTATTATCAGATCAGAATCATACAAAGAATATAAACCTGAGGTAAGTAGATATATCTATGAAGAAATGATACAACCTGCTGCGAATTATTCATTTAATAAATCACATGCTGCGTGTTATGCTTTGATTGCCTATCAAACTGCATATTTAAAAGCTTATTATCAAACAGAATTTTTAACATCTATCATGGTTTCTGATGAAGAAAATATGGAAAGAATTGTTATGGAAGTATGAGAATGTCAATTTAAGTGAATAGAAGTTCTGCCTCCAAGTGTACAAGAATCACTCAAACATTTCACTTATATCGATGACGATAATGTTCGTTTTGGTTTAAATGCAATAAAATGAATTTGAAGTGGACCAATTAATAAGATTATCGCAACAAGAGATGAGTTAGGAAGAGATTTTGAATCACTCGAAGAATTTATAGAATCATGTGGGACTGATGTTATCAATAAGAGATCATTAGAAGCACTTATTATGTCTGGAGCTATGGATGTTTTATGAGATAGAGCAGCTATGTATAAAAGTATTCCAGATATGATAAAATTTTGTAAAAAAGATATACATAAAAAACAAACTTCTCAAATCTGATTATTCGATGATTCAGATGAATTTGAAGATATATTAGAATTAGTTGAGACCGGTCCATTTTCTTTTGAGGAAACATTAGCTTGAGAAAAAGAAATGATTTGATTTTCTGTTTCTGGACATGCTTTAGATTGACTTGGACGTTACTGTATGAGACGTTCAAATAACGTAAAAAAATTGAAAATATCTATGCAAGAACTTCTTGAAATGGATAAAAAAGAAAATCCTGATAAATATTTATCAGATGCAGAGAAATTGAAAAAGATAGAAGATGATATAAAAAATAAAGCTCCAAAGCCAGAAAGACCAAAAGATGAACTTATTCAAGCTGTATGAGTAGTAAATGATGTGAGAAAAATCGTTACAAAAACGTGAAAACCAATGATGTTTTTAAAATGTGAAGGTTTTGATTATGAATTTGAAGTTGTTATTTTTGCTAAAGATGTTGAAAAATATCAAGATAAACTGGATGTTGATAAAATAGTTATCGTAAGTTGATGATTACAAATCAATTTTGAATATGGAAGAAAAACAGTTCAAGCTCGTGATATAAAAATTGCATCTATTTCACAAGTGAGAGAACAAGCAGATGATTTAGGTCTAATGGATTGAAGAAAACGTTTGATGAGTATACAAGCGAATGAAAAAGTAACACTCGATGAAAAAAATAATTCTGAAAAAGAGTGAAATGAGAATAAAGAGTTTGATAAGAAATTAGATAAAAAAATCGTAGAACACAAGGCTGAACCAGAAGCGCAAATTATAGACAATGTTGTGAGAGAAGAAGTCATGCATGAGAAACAAAAGTATGTAGTTGAAATCCCAAGCAATGCTAAAAAAGAAGATTTACATGAATTAAAATCATTTTTACAAGAAATTGATCCTGGAAATATTGAAGTATATATTTTATTGAAATGACAAGAAATATTTACAAAAATATCAGTGAGTGATATTGAAAGTATAACTGATTGGGAACAAAGTATGTGGTACTAAAATAAAGACATGAAAAAACCGGCTATTGCCGGTTTTTTTTTATATATAACTAAGCTCTTTTCTTTCGATTTATTTTATAAAAATTATCTAAGTATTTAGATATTTCTTCTGGTTTCCATCTAGGAATATTACTTTTTAATGCTAACTGACGAACTAGATTTTTGAGTTCATTAGTTATTGTGTTATATTGTTCTATAGAAAATTCATTATCTTCTATGCGTTGCATATATGAGGCCAGATTTTTATATAAGTCATTTTTATATTCAGCATCTGGTAAACCTAATTTACGAGCATATATATTATATTCATCTCTTAATCGATCTCCATGCATATTAAGTTCTACCATTTGTCTTTTTTCAGGAGTTGTCTTTTCTAATATACGGATAGCATCTGAAATAATGGTAGAAATTTTCTTAAATATCATAAAAAAAATCCTTTTAGTTAAGTTATGTTTTGTTTAATTAATTTAACACTTTTTTAAAAAAAGTCAATATAATACTATTTTAAAAAGTTTTGACAAATATCTATAAAAAATTATAAATAAAAGTACTTACAAATAAATTCATTCCAAAATGAAATCAACAATGAAAAATATTATTGTCTTATTACTTCTAGCCATCATGGTCTAAGAATTTTTTGGAACTTTATTAAAATTAATAATCAATCAAAACTTTTAGACCAATCGGTCTAGAAGTTTTTTTATTTTAATCTGCAAATCAATATATAAAATAAGATCTGTTTATATATTGAAAGTGGAATAAAATATTTTAATTTTACTCTTGTTATCCAAGTGTATTTATGAAACCTATTACAATTAGGTGAATAATTATTTTATTTAGCAACTTAAACAGAGTTGTGTTCTAAAAAACTGAAACAAAAACAAAATTTTAAAAAAGGAAATGTGCTATGATTAAATTTCTCTCATTAGATACACCAAATTGTGATGTCCCTTATGTAGATAAACTGCAAGAAAAAGAAGCAGAAAATAATAACAAGGATGATGAATAATGATTGACTTTAAAAATAAAAAATGTTTTTGGAGTGTTGTAAAAACTGAAAAATCGAAAGCTTTACAAGCTTCCTATCTAACGTTAAAATCACCAAAAATTGACCGACTTAGGGCATATGTTAAATATTTCCCTAATACTCATCCATTACAAAAACATTTATCAAGAGCTATTACGCAACTGATTTCTGAAGATTCGGTAGATTTATCTCCGGAATCTTCCAATAATAGAATTGCAGAAGCTTGCTGAGATAAATTTGTACAAGAAAACCAGCTAATTTAGCTGGTTTTTGTTTTGCACATTTTTTTGACATGAAGGAGATATTTAATTTGAAAAAAAAGCATTTTCGACTATAGTTTATGCGATTTTTACCTTAAAAAATATTAAATGCATAAAAAGCCTCTCGTGTCAGCCATCATAACTGTATTATTTATGAGTATTCTATTTGGATACTCTCTTGTTTTTGGTGAAGCTGGTAACTATAATTGACCTGTAAAATTAGAGTATAATTCTTGAAAAAATATATACACATCTGACTTGGAATTAAATAAGACTCATCTTTTATTTAAATCTGGTGTAGATTTAAGTGAATACAAAATACAATCTTCTTGTGATACATACTCTAAAGTAATGTATAAAAAGAAAAATCTATATTATTTTGAACTAAAATATTTTTCTGAATGTAATGATAAATATATTTCAATAGTAGATAAAGAATCACATGTTTTATATTCATGAGAATTAGAAATTACATCTGAATATGAATTGTATAATAAATTTGTAGATCAGTCGTCTGAAAATATTCAAAAAATACAAGCATTTTTATCTCAAAAGATATTAAAGTTATCTAAAGTTGAATTATCATCAAATGCATTAACGAGATCTAAACAAAAAAGATCTATAAAAGAAGCTCAATTTATGCAAAACTTTTTACAAGATTTATTACAACAAAGATCTGAAAAATATTTAGTTCCAGTATCTGGATATAATATCTCTACAAAGCTTTCTAGAATACCTAATGCTGGTAGACCTTATAGAGAGAGTTATACAGATGGTATTCATCACGGGTGGGATGTTGGTTCAAAATTAGGAGAAAGTGTAAGAGCACTCGATACAGGTATGATTATAAGAGTTATTTCAGACTTTGAATATTCGGATTTAAACCATCTTGATCATTCTGATCATTTAACACACGATGATGAAGTTGAAAACTTAGATATACTTAGATGAAATCAAGTATGGTTAAAAACATCAAAGTGAGATGTTGTATTTTATAGTCACCTGCAAGATGTATCAACTCATTTAAAAGAATGAGTTATGGTGAGAAAATGAGAAACTCTTTGAACTATAGGTATATCATGAGTTCCAGATAAAAATTATAAAGATTATCACCTTCATTTTACTATTCATAAAAATCCATATAATAAAAAAAGAGATCAAACATATAGTTATGAAGATTATATGAATTGGGACTGGTACTTTAAAGGACAATCGTTAAATGAAGTTTTAAAATATCAATCAGAAATTTTTAAATCTGAATACTAATAAAAAATTAATTCATTAGTTATGAAAAAAAAATCAGATTCACTGATCACCAAAAATAAGAAAGCATTTTTCGACTATGAAATGATAGATTCATGGGAATGAGGTATTATTTTAAAGTGACATGAAACAAAAAGTATAAGACATGGACACGTAAATCTA